>Ga0256407_10009180_pt1 | contig 14227 bp, 11 predicted proteins | sample RumenRJG_04DNA_FD_193489 | JGI IMG/M metagenome (GOLD analysis project Ga0256407, IMG submission 193489) | Bovine rumen microbial communities from Lethbridge, Alberta, Canada - RJG_04 | ecosystem: Host-associated > Mammals > Digestive system > Stomach > Rumen | place: Canada: Alberta... | reverse complement strand
ATTGAAGCTGTTCTACATACTGTGGCGTATGTACTGTATTCATAAACTTGCGGCCAGCGTCTTCAAAAGCGCTGCCATTTCCGGCTTCTGAAGCAGCTTCATAAGAAGTGCTGCATCTGCCGACGTTTCGTCTGCATTCGTATCTGTCGCTTCCCCAGCCGTATCCGGGGAAACTGCCTGTTCAGGATCTTCGGTTTCGTTATTCCCGGAGGGATTCTTCTTTCCTGAATAAAATGCCTCCTCCATCCTCTGCGCGTTCAGGCAGCGGTCATCGTCGATAATGTGCGAATATACATCCGCCACCATCTTCAGCTGTGCATGGCCGGAATCGCCCTGTACCGACTTCATATCCCCGCCGTTCAACTTCAGCTTATACGTAATGCTGGTATGGCGGATACTGTGAAACACAACCTTCGGGAGATCGTTCTTCCGGATCAGTTCGGAAAAAAGCCTGTTCATGTGCGAGGATTCGACCGGCCTCCCGTTCGTGGACGCAAACACAAGACCATAATCCACATAGTCCTCCCCGAACAGTTCCTGGATCTCTTCCTGATCCTTCTTGTGCTGGACCAGCATCTCCGCCACAGTCCTGGGAAGGAAAATCTTCCGCACGCTGGTTTTGGTCTTCGGCTCTTTCAATACAAGAGTCGTGTTCGTGCTGCGGATTGCGGGAGGGAACCGGCGGATGACACCCTTATCTCCAAGAGTTTCCATGGAGACCCGGTTGACACGCTGCAGCTCTTTGTTGATAAAAATGTAGGCCTGCCCGTTTTCAATACTGGTCTGGGAAATATCAACACAATCCCATGTCAGCCCGAGCAGCTCCCCCATACGAAGAGTACAGGAGAATGCCAGGTTCATTCCAAGCTTCAGATCGTCATTTTCACACAGATCTAACGCCTTGAACAGTACATCTGCCGTCCAGATATCACGCGGCGTGTGTTCTTCCTTCGGGAGCGTTGCATGTTCCACAGGATTTCTCGTCATCAGTTCCCATTTTACAGCCTGATTAAAGGCATTCCGGAGGAGTTTATGAATCTCCCTCACAATATGAGGGGAAACGAACTCATTCTTCGGGCGGACATTATTTGCAACAACAGATTTCACTGAAAGAAGCTCCCGGTAATACTTATCCATAACCCTCGGTGTGACATCTTCCAGTTTCATATCCCCGATAATAGGAGATATGTAATTTGAGATTAAAGCTTTTCTTCCCTCATAAGTTGAGATCGCCCAGGTATTTACCCCGTAGATCGCCATATATTCCGCCAGCAGATCATTGATCGTTTTCATTGACGGGGCAATGAATTCATTGTTTTCCTGTTTGAACTCCACTTCCAGCTTCCGCTTCTTTGCTTCAGCCATGGTATCGAACGATTCCCATTTCTGGCGCTCGTTCCCGTTCTCATCCGTATATCGGTAGACAACGGAAAACTTTTTCCGCCGCTTGATAATTGATGCCATAGAAGCCTCCTTACTGCATACCGTGGCTCTCCACGGCATTCACTTTCTTGTAATGCGTCTGGTTTTGATACCATTCTTCAAAGCTGTCCACCATGACGCGCATCTTCCCTGCAACCATAACCGTTTCAAACCAGCCCTTCTTGATCAGCCAATAAGAGTTGGTCTTCTTAAGCCCCAGCATCCGTCCCATCTCCATAACGGACATACTCTTTTTTCTCATATGCCTCACGTCCTTTCTTGGTAAGCGCTTTACCTGCACCCATTCTATCGAACGCCCGGCTTATTTTTAAGGATGTCGCCAGCTGTAAAAAGTACCGGCGACATTCTTGACAATTTCAGGCCAATGCATCCAGCCATTCATCAAAGCTTTTCTTGGAAATACGGATACGGCCTCCGATCCGGACACAGTGAAACAGGTTCTGCTTCACCAGGCTGTACGCAGAGGTACGGCAGATCCCCAGGATATCCTGGATCTCATCTACGGTATATGTGCGTTTTTCATCGAGGCTGCCAGATTCATTCCGCACAGCATCCTGATTCATCTTTGCGATAACATCTTCAAACATTGTTCTTTGCCTCCTGTTCGATAGTCAGCTCCTTCGGAATCCGAATGATCCCCATGCTGATCTTTATGATTCTGTTGATTTCCTTCATATGCTCCGCCGGGATCCTTCCGAAATATTTCATCACCCGGCATTTGTCGATCGTTTTGATCTGTTCCAGCTGCACCACCGATGCTGTCTTGAGTCTTCCGACCGGCGGCAGGATATAATGAGTCGGCTGGTCTTTTTTCTTATCGGTATGGGAGGTCATCGTCGCCACAATGATCGTGGAGCTGTGGAGGTTCCCGGTATTATTCTGAAGAACCACCACCGGCCTTTTGCCTCCCTGTTCGGATCCTTTGAAGGGATTCAGGTTCGCCAGATAGATATCTCCCCGGCGATATGTCCAGTCTGCTTTCATTCCCATATTCAGCGCTCCTTATGAGAATATTTGGTTTTGCCTGTGTAAAGGCAGGCGGCTGCCTGGACATCTCTGCCCATACAGCCTGCCTGCCGTTCATCTTCAATATGCTCGTCCTCCTATTTGTCCACGACACCCCGGAGAACCGGACAACATGTCCGATGGGAAATTCATCAGGCGGCAGACCTGCTAATCTGCGCTCATGGGAGTCTCACCCCTCCGCGGTTCTCGCCGAGCCGTCCTAAGACAGAAGTATCATTGTCCCCTTCCCCAGATCATGGCCGCCGCCGGGTGCAGCCCCGGCATTTGCAGTAGGTTTGAACCGCTCCCGATGAATTTCCTGCTGTCATAAGAAAAAACGCTGCAGTATCCGTCCGATCATGGCGAACCCCTCAAAGGCTCTCTGGGAAAATCAAGAATCAGAATGTGCCTGATGAAATGTATATTCAGTTTTCAAAGTACGCATGGCAGCAATTTCGCTGCTCTGAAGTTAGTGTAATAAGATGCGCTCTTTCTTTTTAGTGCCTGTCAGGCTCAGTTTTCCGTACCAATTAGGCACTGTTCGTTTTTCACAGCAGTGAAGCAAGTCTTTCCAGATGCATCTGTACCTGCTCCAGCTCCAGCTTAGCCTGATCTGCCTGATCTGTTTTCCCAAGAATGAGATAGTCCAGCGTCACATTAAAAAGCTCTGCCATGTCAATAAGAATATCTACCGATCCGGCTCTGCTTCCATTCTCAAGACGGCGCAGATGGCTATCCGTTATGTTTAAAGCGGCTGCCATCTTTTCCTGTGTCAATCCCTTCTTTAGACGGAGCTCTTTGATCCTGGCTCCGCAGGCTTCCACATCGAATCTCATTAATTTTTCCTCCGAATTCTGAAATTTGTTGATTGAGCAAATTCCAGATCCGGAGGAGAGCGGCACCCATGGCGTGAAAAACCTTTCTTTTCGCAAAAAAATAAGAGGCGGCTGCATCTGCAGTTTCCCGCAAAAGCAACCGCCTCCGATTGATGTTCCTGTTCCAATTTCTGTCACCCGTCCATTTCGTATACAATGTCTTATTGCTTTTGCATCGCACACTCTAATGGGCGGCTGTGACAGGGCCTGCTACAGGGGTTGTGACAATCCTGTTACATTGAAATTTTCTTCAAAATCTTTTTTCATGCTGTGACACCGCTGTTACACGGCTGTGACAATCCTGTGACAGGGACTAATTTTCAGTTTATTGCGATCATTTCACGCAAAATCCAGAAAAAACAAAGAAAGGGCCTGCCGCAGCGGATAGACCACTGACGGCAGACCCATATTTTACCCCGTGTCATTCTTTTATATGTGTTCGCAGTCCCAGCAAATTCTGTACTTTTTGATATTCTTCCTCCGCCAGTTCATCCCTGGCCATCTGATCGTAACGTTCTTTCATCATGCTGTTTCCGGTTGCTTCGGCAGCAATCGAGATCCAGTAATATGCATCTTGTATTCCCGGTTCAAGGCTCAATGCACGGGAGGCATACTCAATTACTCTGTGATAATCCCTACTGTGTCCAAGCATGACCAGAAGTTCTCTCGCAATGTCAATGAACACCTGATTATAATGTGTCGTATAAGGAATCAGCCAGGAACCCATATCCAGTTCTCCCAGCTTAAACAGACGTCCCTGATACAGTTCAAAGGCCTTCTTAAGCATCTCCGCTTTCTCGTCCGAATTCGCCGTGGATTTAGCCTTCAGATAAAGACTTTCCATCTCTTCCGCGTCTGTAACAATATGGACGTCATCCAACAATTCAAGCATTCCGGATCTCACATCAATGACCTTGGCGTCATGATATACAGCCAGATCATTGTGCAGACGGTATATCGCCTGACGGATGTTTGCCCGCGCCGATTTCTCCGACTCATCCGGCCACAGATCTGCAGCCATGTTCAACTGATCAACCGATGTTTTATGAAGGATCAGATATAAAAGAATCACCCATCCCCGGCGGTTTGGATGCGCAAGATCCTGCTCACGGATGCGCCTTCCATTTATCTCCATGCTATGCTGCCCGAGGATGTTATAGCGTATCTTCAGCCTTCCATCCTCCGGCGTATCATCTGAAATATATCGTCGTTCAGCTTCCAGGCGGCGCTTCTGCAGCACCATCATCATGGCTACGAAACAGGCCAGTTGAAGAGGTTCAGGCTGGGAGATATTACGGATCGGATTTCTTACAACCATATACCCCAAGGGATGCTGGCCAAAGGGGACGCCGATTACAGCCTTGGTCTGGAGTCTTTGATATGCTTCATATTCTTTCGGATGGGTATCCCGTATCGCCTCTGTGTCCGGGACAATCAGAGGTCTCTGACTAACCAAGTGCTCCGCCCATGTGACGAACTCATCTGTCATTTCAAATTCATGAAACAGAGTCTCTTTCATAGGACCGGTCTCAACATCGTACCACATTTCAGGACGCCATAATTGTGAGCGAAGATCAGCGATCAATATGCCGCACCAGTCAGCGCCATAAAATTTGCAGGCTGCTTTCATAACACCAACCGCAATCTCTATGGGATCTTCAATGTTGTGCAAGGCTGCTTCCGTTTCCACAATGATTTTGAAAAGCTCATCCTCAAACACGTACCGCTGATATTCTTCCTCCGTAATCATACGGTAATTTCCCGGTATTTGCTGTGGATCCGGAGGCTCCTCCTTCCGTTTCCCCCATGTAAAGATTTTCTCTAACATCTCCACCACCCCTTGTTTAATCATCCGTGCCAGCCATCCAACAGATAGAAAAAGGCCGCAGGGCTGCCTTGTCATTTTCCGGCAGCCTGCGGCCCACATCACTCGTTTGATCTTTGGCTGCCAATTTATCATGACAGGCCTGGATCCCTTTATGCTATTATTCCAACCTTACTCGTATTGTGACAATCTTTTCTCGTACTCCTGTTGTTCCTCCAAGAACAGCTGTGCAACATGGACAATCCGTCTTAAAGTACTGGTATTGCAGCGTTCCACAATCGAGCCAAGTTCATCATCCCTGAGATAAGACTTACAGGAATGAGGGGAATCCAATAGAAAGAAATCCACCGTGGTATCCAATTCCTCGCTGATAAGTTTCAGCTTATCCAGCGAAGGAAGTTTCTTGTCCGATTCTATATCACTGAGATGGCTGCTGTTACAACCGATACGAATTGCGAGATCTTTTTGCTTGATATTCTTGTGCTTCCGGACAGCCCTGATCCTGGAACCAAGTGTCTGAGCACGCTCAAGCGCAACCTCTGTTGGCACGGCAACCACCTCCTCCCCGAAAGTCTTCTTTGTCATTTTCATTATACAAACTCCTCGAAAAAGCTTCGATAATCCAGAAGTGAAGTTATCTGCTTATGGCGAAGTCGACAAAAATTTTTTATGCTGTCAGCAGTTTTATTAACTTTATTCTGTGGTTTAACGTTAAAAAGCCACTTGCAGCAGGATAGGTTTCCTGCCACAAATGGCTTTCGGAATCGTAATCAGTTTGTATAATGAGTCGGGTGGTGAACGGATCGATTGCATTCCGCCTGCCATCACATCTTACTATTATGGTTTCATAAAAACATCCTATACCCTATACGTTACCTGTTCGTTTCTGAACCTTGTGCTATTCCTGTCAGTTAATGACCCATACGCCCGTTTTTTTAGAGCCAATCCGCCGGAGAACCCCTTTCTCCGAAAGCAACTGCAGTTCCCTCTTAACTGTGCTGTCTGAGCACCCAAGCTTTTCAGCAAGCACTTTCCGGGTAAGATCCGGAGATTCCCGTAAAAGCTGAAGCAGTTGTTTTTCACGTTCAGTCAGTTTTATTGGGTCATTTATTGGGCCATTTAATGGGTCAGCATTGACCTTATCGGAATGTAATATTCCGCTGATGTGCATATCTCGGTTATGAAGCGGTGTGTTTTCCCCCAGAAGAAGATTACGGAGAAACACTTCCAGATATTTTGTTGTTTCATGCACGCCCTTCTGAAGGTTCGTATAATTCGCCCGAACCATGGCATTCCGGAAATACCAGGCGTTCTTCGCAAAGATATCGTTCGTAACATCAAAGCCTAAGGAACGGAGGTATTTGATAAAGAAGACCGCCGTTGTCCTTGTATTCCCCTCACCGAATACATGAATCTGCCACAATCTGGAAATAAATCTCGCCAGATGCCGGATCACTTCCTGCATAGTCAGGCCTGCATAATTAAATTCCTTCTCCTGGGACAGGTCATATTCAAGGGTGGCCCGAAGTTCAGTTGCCCCGCCGTAAAGAACCGTATCCCCATCAAGAACCCATTCGTTTTTCGTGATATTGTAATCACGGATCCTTCCTGCGTGTGAATAAATCCCTTCAAACAAACGCTGGTGTATGGATAAATACTGGGTAGGAGAGAAGGTGAAGGCTTTTTCTGCCAGAACCGCGGCGATTCTTGCGGAAACCTTGTCTGCCTCCTCCGTTCTGTTATCGGACGATTTCGGGTTTTCACGATAATACGACTCAATCAGTTCCTGCGCTTTCTCTATGGAGATGCTGCCCTCTATGCTGCTTTTTGCCGTCTCCTTCAAATAATCCGATGTTTCCAGCCCATCAACGGCTTGCAAACCAATGGCTGTCTGCCAATAATACACAGACTCTCTGTGGGTTGGCTCCGATTCTCGAAGGTACTCTTCAAATGGATCTTTTTTGATGTCCTTGTCAGATTTCATAATAACCACCCTTTACAGGTTTTTCATGAGCTCACAGAACTTATCGAACTGTATTGCTCCGTTCAAGTTCAAGTCTTTACTCTGGAAAACCATATAATATCGGAAGCTACTGCCGGCCATATTTTGCCATGCCCGTCCAAGCTCCAGTTTATATTTTGTCTCGGTATTCTCCAGATGATCTCCCTTCGTCTCGATCAGGATCGTTTTCCCGCTTTGTGTCTCCACAATAAAGTCTGGATAGTGCTTCACGAAGCCATTGATACAGAATCCCTGGCGGGAGATATTCCTGTGCCACCAGCGGACGTTAGGCATGGCCGTAAGAGCCATTACCATGTCATACTCAAAACCATTGACTTCTTCCTCTGCCTGATAAAGGCTCTTCCCAAACGTGTTTGTGGTCCGGAGCGGCCCAATTGCATCCGGCAACTTATAATACGGCTCTACAATGATACGTTCGATTTCAATCCAGTTCAGGAATGTTTTCAGGTAATGCGCATCCAACAGGGCCTCCACATACTTTCTAATCCGGTATGCAAATCCCTGAGGTGCCTGTTCTAATGCGGCTAACGTTTCCCTGTCCATATCATCCACAATGCGGTCAATATAGTTGCGAAGTTCGCCGTCATCGATCATATCCATCCTGGTAAGGGACCTGTGTATAATATCTTTGCAGGTACGCACCTTCTGTTCCGGTGAAAACCTGGAAAACTGTTCCTTAAAATATCTTTGGTCCGTTTCCGACATCTTAAAGACTTTCGGTGTGCTCCCCTCTTTATCGCTGATATCCACCTTGACAATTTCATCATCAGCCCGGTCAAAGTCAATATCATAGCCCTTGCCTTTCAGTGTAAACCCTTCGGCCAAATGCTCCTTCTGGAGCAGAACTGTATATCCGTCAGCGAAAATGCTGTTTGGCACTTTCATAAAGAACTGCGGAAGAATCAAACTTTTTGCTTCCTGTTTGAATTCCGGATTGATATGGAAATACGTCATCTTATCCTGTATCTCCACTGGGATATCACTGATGCCGCTATTCATTTCGTTTTGCTGCATAGCAGCCTCAAAAGACGCTCCTTCCTTTTCTGCGACAGCAATCATTACAGAAGCAGTACCGCCATGTGTTTCTTTCCCTTCCGTCGTACTTTCTTCTGATGATTGCTCTCTCGCTTCAAGCGTTTGCGAAAGCAGCCTCGCATCAAAGTCAAGAAACTCCTCCTGTTCTATCTCAGGTGAGGCTTCCTGTTCTTTGGAATCACCATAATCTGACGGCTCTTCCCGAAGAAAAGATGCCTGACGATATTCAGGATACTGATATGTTGATTTGTCTTCTTCCACAGCCACCCGGCAGTCTTTACCGGAGAACCCGGCACTGTTCAGGCCGCGAACGATCCCGTCCAGCGTTTCTTTGAAATCCCTGGAAGATGTCAGCACATAAGACATGTTCAGAGCTGCCTGTCCCATTCTCCTGGTATGCGGCTGACGCAGGATCCTGCCCAGTATCTGTTCCACATCTACCTGACTGGTCTTATTTGCAAGGGATGCAAGAATATAAGCGAACGGGCAGTCCCATCCTTCTTTCAGCGCATTTACCGTGATGATGTACCGGATCCTGCAACCTCGGTCAAGTAAATCTATACCCTTCAATTCATTGACATCCGCCGTCTTGATCGCGATTTCCTCTGCCGGAATACCGGCTTCCACCAGTTTTCCGCGAAGCTTTTCAAAAGTTGTGCTGTCTTCCTTTCCCTTGGGTTGTGCCTGGAAGAGCACGATCGGGCGAATATAAGAACCGCCATTTTTTTCTTCTGTGATTGCCTGCTGCTCCAGATGATTCCGAAGATCAATCGCATCTGCCACGACTTCCTGCTGGGAAGAACGGTTGTAAACGACCACCGGCAGCTTGACCATGTTTTCCCTCTTTAGCTGGACAGCATCCACAAATGAAATGATATTGCTCTCCTTTGTAGGCGTCGCCGTCAAGTCAAGGACAAAACACGGATTAAAATCTTTTAACATCTTACGGCTGAGCGTGCTTCTGGCATGGTGACTTTCGTCCACAATGACCAGCGGGGAAAGCTGATTGATCACCTGTAGGAGGGCGGTTTCATCTGCTTCCTCAATAGGATATGCAGGAGTGCCCAGTGCTTTTGACATAGGTGCAAGAGAACTGTTCTCTTGGCGTGCCTTCAGTGCTTCCTTTCTACCGCGGAAGGAATCGTAGGAAAGTACCATAACCGAAAGCTGTTCCGTAACAGAAGTGATGTTGAAGTTCTGTCCGGCAAGAAGCTCCTGCTTCGTATAGATTTCCACGCGTCCGCCAAAATCCGTATCCAGCTTCTGGCGATAGGGGTGAGCTGGATTCCGGAGCGCTGCAAGCGTCTGTTCCAAGATAGCGTCAGAAGGAACCAACCAAACGACTGCCCTTATCTTTGTCTGGGGAAGGGCGACAAATACGGGCTTGATCGCATTGCAGGCCAGAAACGTCTTCCCACCGCCGGTCGGCACTTTGAAACAAAGATCCGGGACACCGGGAAGAATGTTCTGGTATGCAGGAACCCCTCCGAACCCCACCGGCACGTTCTTTTCTTCCCATAGCTTCCGATAGGCCGTCCCAATATTCCCGGTTTCGTTCAACAGCTCCAGATAACGGGTCAAATCGGAGATCACATTCTTTTGATAATTCTTTAATTCCATCTCACCCGCCTCCCTACAGCTTTGTGATATCCCGAGGGATCTTCTTGAAAGTAATGCCAAACCGCATAAGTTCTGGAGCACTCAAGGCACACCGATCTGCATAGATAATATAGCTCTCTGCTTTCTCCCGGATTGTGGACAGGAAATCGTATCCCAGAACAGTCATCTGACCCGGCTCATAGTAAAAATAGTATGCCGTGTGGTTCAATGTCCCCAAATGATAGCCGTGTTCCGGCCTTGTTTCCGGCAACGGCTGCCTCGTCTCCGTGTACCAGACATATTCCCGGATCTTATCCTTGCCTATCTTCTCATTCAGATACTCCGCATCCAGCATCAGCGGCTCTCCTAGCTCATAGAAGCTGAAGCTTCCACCGGTTCCGTCAACTTCTTTTTTCCCTTTGCTATAACCGGAAATGACCCGTCGGATGCGTTCTGCAGTAATGTCTTCAGCATAATCCATCATTTCCACAGCTATGAATTTGCGATTTCCACCATCATCGCTATTCATTTTTAATACTGCATGCGCAGTTGTTCCTGATCCGGCAAACGAATCTAAAACTATGGAGTCCGGATGTGTCGCCATCTGAATAATACGTTGTATCAGTCGGACAGGCTTTGGGTAATCAAACGCCTTTCTTTGTAACAGTGCTGCTAATTCCTGCGTTGCTTCCTGAGTATGACCAACTTCTTCATTAGTCCACCATGTCCATGCTGTTTTTCCTTCTTTTTCTGACAGATAGTTTTTCTGCCTCGGAACACCATTTCCATCGCTTCCAAACCATAAACGGCCTTCAGAATAATACTGTTCAAATACCTCTTTTAAATTCTTCCAGCAACGTCCTTCCGGCGGCCCGATTGTTCGACCGCTCGGCGTAGTTATCTCATACATTTGATTCGGTCGAAACCCCTGTGCAGTAAAATCAACAGACACCCAAGGCCCCCTGGGGTCATTATCCGGATTTTTATATTTTCCTGCATCCGTTTCATCCAAATCGATCAGGTTAATACAGCGTTCCAGATTCTCCGGATCCTTGACATAAATGAGAATGTATTCGTGTCCATTACTCATTCTTTTTCTTGCATCTGGAGATGTTCTTTTCTGCCAGACAATCTGTGCTATAAAACGAGAAGATCCGAATATTTCATCGCAAATCAATTTGAGATTTGCCTGCTCGTTATCATCTATGCTTATAAAAATAGCACCATCATCAGAAAGCAGTTTATAAAGCAGCCTTAATCTGGGATACATCATGCATAACCACTTGTCATGTCTGCTCAGGTCTTCACCTTCCTTACCGACAACTTCACCCAGCCATTTTCGGATCCTCGGGTCATTTACGTTGTCATTGTAGACCCATCCTTCATTTCCAGTATTGTATGGTGGATCGATGTATATGCACTTGATCTGGCCTTCATAGCGGGGCAGAAGAGCCTTCAGGGCTTCCAGATTATCCCCATGGATAATCATGTTACTACTGCCGTTGTCCTCTTCATGCCTCCCACTTTCATCAAAACTATATTTTCTCTCTAAAACCCGGAAGGGGACTTCTTGGTGATGATTGATCACTTTATCCTTTCCAATCCATTCTAATGTTGGCATAAATATCATCCCCTCTCGGAATTATTTCTCTTTAATGTATTATCCAGACTATCCATGGAAGACGTCCGCTTTTTTACATCTGCAAAAATGCGAAGTGGCTGTGCTATCTGCCATACACGATTGAACAAAAGCTTTTAATAAACTGAACTTGTCACGATGTCTGATTACAAAGAACTTGTATGAGATATAATCTCTCAGCATAATTCATTATCTCAGCCCACTGAATAAGAGGCCCAAATCACGACTTTATTCATCGTTTACTGTTTACGAAGCGAAAGCAGTGAACGATACTTAGCTATTCAACGTTAACATAACTAAAATACAGTGTTTAAGCCATTATCTGATAATTCATATATTACATCAGCAACTTCGTCCAAATACATTCTGTCATGTGAAATACTAATAATTGTTCCGTTGAATTCAGACAGTGCTGTTCTAATTACAGGCGCTGAAAGTGGAGAAAAATTCCTCGTCGGTTCATCGAGGACAAGGACATTTGCATTTTGCAATACCATTCCTAAAAAAATAATTTTAGCCCTCTGCCCTCCACTCAACTCTGAGATTTTATGGTGCATTTCATCTCTAGTAAACTTCATAGTCCCCATATAAGTTAAGGCCTTGGTGTATGTTTCCTTATCATATGTAGTTTGCAAAAAATCTATAGGTGTACTATCATAATCAAGAACATCTCGATAGTCTTGAGGCATATACCCAACTATGATATCCGTTCTGTTTTTGAGTTCTTGCCATATTGTCTTTAACAAAGTCGATTTTCCAACCCCATTTTTACCAATAATACATACATGCTGGTTTCCAATCACAGACAACACAATATTTGAGGATAGTAATTTGCCATTAATCTTCAACTCGGGAAGCTCGATGTCAATTATCCTCTTTTGTGAGGGAATGAATATATTGCTATCAAACCACGTTATAATCCCCGTTTCTCTATCAGGTATTTCTGTAAAGTTATCTTTTTCTCGTTCAAAGCGCTTCCCTTTAGAAACAATAGCTTGCATGCTTTTTTTTGCATGACCATCAGATGAGGCAATTCCGTCAGGATTCTTCCAACCAGTATTATGCCGCGCTTTTTCATATAGTTGAAGAAGCCTTTCTCTTTTCTTTTTGTATTCGCTTCTCTCTTTATGGGCTATTTGATTCTGCCTATCAAACTGTAGATTCCTGAATTTCAGATAATCTTCATAGGCGAGCCTCGATACAGTAATGGAGCACCTTGTTTTGCGAATTAATTGTTCAATGTGAATAATTACATTAGCACACGAAGATATCAGCATCTCATCATGAGATATGAAGATTATCGGAATAGAAGAATCTCGTATAAACGATTCAAGAAAAATAAGTGTATCAATATCTAAATCGTTTGATGGTTCATCAAGCAGCAAAACATCAGGCTTTTTGGATAGCAATTTTAATAACTGAATCTTGATTTTTTCACCACCCGATAATGTGGATATTTGTTGAGTAGAGAACAATAATTCGTACTCCAATCCCAAACTATTAATTATATTATAATCATCATAAAAATCTGTATCAGCTAAGTATTCTGTAACTGTAAGATGTTGCTCATTCTCTCCCATAAATTGTGGCAAATAAGCCAGCAAACCATCACGTATTATTTCACCGGTATAATGTGCATAATCGCCCGTTAATTCTTCTGAATACAACAGTTTTAGAAGTGTTGATTTTCCATTTCCTTCTTCACCGATAATAGCAACTTTATCCGACTGATTTAATGAAAAAGAGAAATCATCCACTAAAAGTCTGTCATCCTTGCTAATATATATACTTACATTTCTAGATTGAAGCATCATTCTTTAAATCACCTTTTTAAATGGATAAATGGATAATGCATGATAGTCTTCTATCAATAGAGCATATTGTCAAAACATATGTTTGATCAATAAAGCTCTATTTCTCCCCATCCTTATTAAAAACTATATTCATCAAAATATCTGATAGTGGCTCATCTTTATTAACAACAGAACTGACTGCCTTACTGAAAGTACAAGTATTTAACAAACTGTAGAATCTTTCTTGTTCCGGATTATAAGGAACAGATGTTGTCAATCTTGGGTTGCTACGAATAACATCCGTATAGTCAATTTCTACGCATTCAATTCTATGTTTTATCCTTTCAAACAACGGTTTGCTATGATAAGTTGATAAAATCACAACAGATGTTCCTTTATCATCGTCTATCCTTTTGTCCGCTCCCCAATGATCACCTATAACAAAATCAGCTGTTCTGTTAGTTCCATTAAAAATACATTTAGAACAACATTCTCTTACGAATAACCCCCCCATTAAATATCCTCTCATAAAGGAATTGTTAGACTCATCCAATACTACGTGGTGACCATTATTAAATTCTACCTTCGTTAAAAAAGGGGATTGTCGCCATCCAGAACGCTTATATTTAAAAATAATATTGGAGACTTTAGCCCTTGAATTACTCTCCAATTCTCTTATCCACGCACGATACGCAAGTGGAGAATTAACGCCCATACATATAAATTCTACCGTGTAAAGATTAGCATACTTCCTTCCTAAGAAAGAGTATATCGCCGCCACTTGACAAGGACATCCGACGAATAGGACTAAACGTCCAGAATCAGCATCTTTCTTAATATCTTTATAGACATTTCTCATATCGCTTTGGACATACTTCGATTTTTGGAGAAGTACATGTTTGTTGTTGTCATACCATCCCTTTGGAGTCCATTCTCTAATTGCAGCACAACCATATTCTTTTTCTTTCGATAATTGCAGAACTTGGTATA
>Ga0256407_10009178_pt1 | contig 14230 bp, 13 predicted proteins | sample RumenRJG_04DNA_FD_193489 | JGI IMG/M metagenome (GOLD analysis project Ga0256407, IMG submission 193489) | Bovine rumen microbial communities from Lethbridge, Alberta, Canada - RJG_04 | ecosystem: Host-associated > Mammals > Digestive system > Stomach > Rumen | place: Canada: Alberta... | reverse complement strand
TTTTATTTTTTTGATTTTTTTTTTTTTTTTTTTTGTTGAATTACAATTTCCCATATTGTATTTTAAAAAAAATAATTATTACAATTTAAAATCATACACATATTTTAATTTATTTATATTTATTTAAATTCCTCAAATAATAATTTCATTTATTAATAAATCATTTATTTCTAAAATCACAATATAACAAAAAATATTATAAAAAGATATTAAAAAAACTGAAATATTTTATTTGTTTTAAATTTAAAAATAATAATAATATGGACCAAAAAGAAAAAGAAGAACAACAAAAATTAGAAGAAGAAAAGCGTTTAAAAGAAGCATTAAAATATTGTAAATAATAAAAAAAAATAATAAAAATAGATGAAAAAGAACAACAATTTCTTTTTAATCAATCAATATCATCATTTGGGAAAATGATACCATCAACAAAGGTAACAGAACCACAATATTCAATAGGAAAATCAGAAAGAAAACAATTAGATGAATTTACATCAACACCAGGACCAATTTATTCACAAACTGCATATTCAAATCTAAAATTTCCAAAAAATCCAAGTTGGAAAATTGGAAAATCAAAAAGACAACCATTATACTATCATGAAATATATCCATATTATAATTTAAAATATAAAGATGAAAATGACTTATCGAAATTATCAAAAAAATGGAATAAAATAATAGGAGGAGCGATTGATTTAGATGCTAGAATTAAATATGATTTTAGAATGAATTCTCCTGGTCCTGGTAGATATGAACCTTTATTTCAAAAAAATAGTAAAATTAGAAAAAGCCCTTCATATATTTTGGGTATGAAAACTAATTTAAATTCTATTTTTAATATTAATAATGGATTAAATGTTAGTCCTTCTACTTATAATCAAGATAAAATTGAGAAATTATCTCAACATAAAAAATTTCCTGCTTATTCTTTTCAAAAAAGTTTAAGAAGAGATTTAAGTAATAAAAATTATTGTAAAAATGAAAGTTATTTTTCTTATAGTGCTTTTGGAGAACAAATTATGACACAAAAACCTACTATGCCTAGAGAAAGTTTTACTAGAAGTACTAGAGAAGAAAGATTGAAATGTGGTATTTTTAAAAATTTGATGCAGAGGTCACCTTCTTGTATAAATATTGGTATGCCTAAATTTTAATTTTTTTTTCTTTTTGATATTAATTTTTGATAATATGTATAAATATTTATATTTTTTTACATAATTTTTTTTTTAAATTTTAATATGATTAAATCACCAATTAAATTTAGAAATAAGAAAAAAAATTCTAAAAATTTAAATATGAAAAATAATGAAAAGGTACATTTAAATTATTCAAAAGGTGATAATTCAAAAATGTGTTTTAATCAAACATCAAATACAATTAATAATGGTTTACCTACTTTATCAAAAATAATAAAAACAGAAGAAGATTTTTTATTTAAAAGTTTAAGAAAATATGAAAATGATGAAGATGTAATTAATATAGAAAATAAATTAGAAAAAAAAATTGAAGAAAATAATAATGATAAAAATCATTTTTCAAGAGAAAATTATATTTCTAATAGAGACACTTCATTACCTAATAAAATAATTGATAAACAATATGATAAAATATTATTTTTTGAGAAAAATAATGATAAAAATTTCATAAAGGAAGAAGTTAAAGATTCACCAAATAAAAATATAAATCAAAATAATAAATCTGAAAAAAAAAATCTGATTGAGAAATTATTAGGTAAAAAATGGATATTGATAAAATTAATGATAATAATCTTAATGTTTATTGTCATTATTATATTAATTGTATTATTGTTAATTAGTGAGTTTTGAAAAATAAGTTAATATAAATTTTATAATGATTTTGAATTTTATAAAAATATATTTAATTATTTTTGAATTTTTATTTAATAATTTTTTGTCAAAAAAGAAAATGAAAAGAAATTTTACATTTAATAAATTTAGAATATGTAATGGAAATATTGATAATTTTTTAGAAACTAAGTTTAATAAAACATTTGATTTTCAAAATGGAGAAAAAAGAAATAAAAGCAAAGGAAATATAAAATTAATAATTATTCCTGAAAATGATAATTATTTTTGTACAACTTCTAATTTATATTTTAATCATCCAAAAAAAAAGATAATTAATAAAAGAATGAAAATCATAAATAAAACCAAAAATGAATTCGACAATTTAAAAGAAGAAAAAGTTAATAATTTAGAAACAAAAATGATAAATTTTAATCAATTAAATGATAAAAATTATGAAAATTTAAATGAGAAAAAATCAAATTATAATTTTAAAAATATTAAAATTGTTGAAGATAGTAAACAAAATAATAAAATAAAAAATTCAGATTCAACAATTTCACATTTATCTATTTTCCAATCAATAAATCCAGGAAGAAGTTCTATGAGTATTGATTTTAAATATTTGCTTACAAATAATGATGAAAAAAATAAAAATAAAAAAATTAATCAAGAATCTTTTGAAAAATTTAGGAAAAATATAAATGATTTATTAAATTTAAATTAACTTATAATTAATATAATAATATTATATATTAATTATAATTCAATTTTAATTTTATTTAACCATCAAAAAATTAAAATTATAAAGTATTTTTAATAATATAATAAAAGTAAAAATTAATTTTCTTTTTAATTGATTTGTATTTTTCATAAATTCAAATCATAGTCAAAGAAATATAATAAATATAAATTAATGAATCTCAAGTTTTTTGAGACTTTATTTATTACGTGAAAGTACTCGTTATTAATTTAGTAAATAATACTATCTTAATTCCACATAACGTACATTAAAAAAATTTGTGATTAATATAATTGAATTTTATATTATTAAATTGAGTTGTATTTTAATTTAAATTCTTTTTTGATATATTTAAAATTATGATGATAGATATAATCAAACTATTTTAAATTAATATTTTAATATTTTCATAATAATAATATTTATTAATGTTATTTTACATATTAAAAATAATATATTTCCTAATGAATATAATAATAATTTTAAAAAACAAAAGTTATATAAAAATAGAATTCAAGAGAAAAAAATATAATAAAAAATGATACATTTAACATCACATAAAATTTGTTGAAAACTAATTTTTACAAATTTATATTAAATTAAACTTTATTTTATAATTCAATTATTCAATTTTTATGTTTTTTTTGGTCAAATTATTTATTTTCTATGTTTTTATAAAAATATTTTATTTTTATATAATAATTAAAATTTATAATATTTAAATCTTTAATTTTCATTAATTAATTTCAATTATTTTATCTTATCTTATAAAATCAAAAATTAAAAGAAAAAATTAAAAGTCCAATATTTCTATTTTTTAAAACAAAAAAATTTAACAAACTAACTAAAAATAGTTTTTATTAACAACATTTATTTTTATTCTTTTTTTCATTAAGATTATACCCATTTCCTAATTTAACATTATCTTTTTTATCAACAACAGCTTTTTCTTTATTAACATTAGACTTAATAATTTCATCAGCCAAAGTTTCAAAAGCTTCTCCAACTTTTTGATCAGTTTTAGCAGAAGTTTCAATAAATTTCATTCCATTTCCTTCAGCAAATTCTTTTCCTTCTTGAAAAGAAACTTTTCTATCACTTTCTAAATCACATTTATTTCCAACTAATAATTTAAAAATATTTTTATTTGCATTTTTTTCAACTTCAATAAGCCAAGAATTAAGATTTTCAAATGAGTCTCTATCTGTAATATCATAAACAACAAGAACACCATGTCCACCTTTATAATAACTTGCAGTAATATTTCTAAATCTTTCTTGTCCTGCAGTATCCCATATTTGAAGTTTTACTTTTTTTCCTTTGATATCTAAAGTTTTTAATTTCTAAAAAAATTATTTTAAATTTCTTACAAAATCAACTCCTATTGTTGGCACAAAATTATCATCCCATGTATTATCAACAAATCTTAATAAAAGAGATGATTTTCCTACACTACTATTTCCTATTAATAAGAGTTTGAATAGATAGTCATATTCTTGGTTTGACATTTTAATATTATAAATTTAATTGATTTTCCTTATTAAATTTTATTTTTTGGATAAAAAATTTAAAAAATAAAATAATAATTTATTTTAGATATTTTTTTTATGTTTGATGATGTATTTAAATTTGTTTTAAATAAAAAAAAATTTAGTTTAAACCAAAAAAAAAAAATTAAATCAAAAGTAAAAACATTTAAAGAATATCATTAGCTTGAGTAATTTTATTACACATATCTTCAAGTAAATTTATAAGATAATCTTGATTATTTTGTCTTTCATTTTTTTCATTTTCTAATTGAGTTTTCATAGCATTAATCATAGCTTTTAGCATTTCTAATAAAGCTTCTTCAGTTTCTTCTCTTGCTTTTTTTTCATTCATTACCATTTCAACTAATCTTTGAGTTTCTTCATTAATTCTAGTATTTAAGGCATTATCATTTTCATTCATTTCCATTTGTTCATCTTTTAAACTATCTTGAATTTTAGGTATATCACTATCAATAATTTTTTGAAAATTTTCTAAAGATTCATTTCTATTTTTTTCTTCTTTTGTTAATTCATTTATTAAAAATGAATATTTTTCTTCAATTAATAATAAAGCTTTTTTTTCCATTTCTTTTCTTAATTTTGATTCTTGTTCAAATCTTGAAACTACTTTTTCTTCTAAAGCATGAAGATATTGCATTTTTTCTTCATAAGAAGCATCAATTCCATTATTTTGTTCTTCAATTTGATTAAATAATTTAGTTAATTGATCTTTTACTGCTGCAAATTTAGATTGTGTATCTTCATTAAATTCAATTAATTTATCTCCTGTATCCTTTAATGACTCGTCAATTTTTTCAAATTTTGCTAATTTTTCATTTTGTAAATTTATTTGAAGTTGGTTTAATTTATCAGCTAATGCACTTATTCTTTCTGCATTATGGGATGTTGAATTTAAAGATGCATTCATAGACATATTTCCACTTTGACGAGATGGGCTGTTCATTTTTATATATTATATTTTTTATGAATATTGTTTAATTTCAATTGTTTTTTTTAATTATAAAAAAATATTTTATTCTTTTTTATTTCTTTTTTTTTTATTATTATTCAATTTAGTTTTTATATATATTTATATTTATTTGTTATTTTTATTCATCATCAAAAACAAATTCTTTTTCTATATTTTTTAAATTATCATTTTTTTTATCTATTTCATCAAAATTTAATAAATTTCCATCTATATTTTTTTCAAATTCATTATCATTAAAATTTATTATATCATTATTAAGATTTTTTTCTTCATTTATTAAATTATTTATATCTTTTATTATATTATTTTCTTTGGCTTTAATTTTTAAAATTCTTTCTTTTAAATTTTGCATTGATCCTTCATTAATGAATTTATAGATTTTATAGCATTGAATTTCTAAATTTTTATTTTTAATATTTGAATAAAGAAGTTCAATTATTTTATTTTTATTTTTAATTAAAGTATTTTTATTTGATAAAGCTTTTTTAAATAAACCAATATTTCCAGTAATATTATAAATATCATCTTCTAAATTTGAAATTTTGTTTTCATTGTTTTTATTAATTCTTTTTCCTTGTATTAATTTATTTCTATTTAACAAATTATTTTTATTTAAAATATTATAATTTCCTTTTTCATTAGATAATTGTAATTCTAATACATCTAATAATTTAATTTTTTCTTCTAATTCTTCTTTTATTTTAATATATTTTTCATGTTCTTCATTATAATTACTTGTTAATTTAATATTTAAATTTTTTTGTCGATTTAATTCAAGTTTTAAATGAGAAATCATTTTAGGATTATTTGAACTGACACTATTTCTTTGTTGACTGTTTGATAAATTATCCTCCTTTATTTTATTATTTAATTCATTATTATTTTTTTCATATTCTAAATTTTTATTTTTTAAATCATTTATTTCTTTTTTTAATTTCTCATTTTCATCAATTATTTTATGATTATCTTCAGTTAATTTTTCAATTTCTTTTTTTTGTGTATCAATTATTTTTCCTTGTTCTTCAATTTCAATATTTAATAATATGATTTTGTTTTTTAATTCTTCTATTAAATTTTTATAATTTTTCTCTTCTTCTTCTTTTTTTTTAATTTTATCGTTTAATTCTTTATTTATTTGCTTTAATTTTTCATTTTCTTTTTGAAGTTGATTATTATGGTCTTGAACATTTTTTAAATTTATTACTTCATCCTTTAAATTATTTATTGTTTTTTTTTCTTTATCTTCTTTTTTTAAGTCATTTGATGGTTTAGTTAAAATATCTAATACTGATTTCTTCTTTGGTTTTTTTAAAGAGTCATTTTTTTCATTAATTTTATTGTTTTCAATTTTATTTTCATTGTTTTGATTTTTAATCTTTGAAGATAAAGAATTTTCATTTTGTAATTTTCTTTCTTCTTTTCTTTCTTCTTTTTTTTCTTCTTTTATTTCTTCTTTTTTTTTTTCTTTTATTTCTTCTTTTATTTCTTCTATTTTATTTTTTTTATTTGAAATATAAGTTCTATAATTCTTTTGAATTATTTTTATTTTTTTTGTATAAATTAGAAATTTTTTCATCCATTCATAACCTTTTTTTGTGAAATAAATTGATGATAAACCAATTTGAATTTCATCATTATTTAATAATTTATTTAAATCCATATTTTCAACAAGATAAGTAGTAAAAATTTCAATAACTAAATTTTTTATTTTTATTATATTATTTGAATTAATAAATTCTTTTTTTTCTTCAATTAAGTGATTTATATTACTTGAGTAATATTTAACTATAGAAATAAATTCTTTATTTGTAAATTTAATATCAAGTTTTTTATTATTAAAATTAATGATTTCTGGTAAAGAATATGAATAAATTTGATGAAATATTTCTTTTTCAATATTATTTTCAGGGAAATGTAAAAATTGAATAAAATAACAATTAGAATATAAAAAAACTGAATAGAATTCTTTAATTTGTTTTAAATAATAGTTAATCATAGTTTCTTCACTTTGATTGTTATTAAACTTATTAACTATTGTATTTTGACTTTTACTTAATAAAATAATAATTTCTTTTGTTAAGAGAATATTATCTTTTAATAATCCATCATATTTATAACAAATATCTCCAAAAGAATGATTTATTGAAATAAAATTTTCTTCTTTATTTCCTAGAGAAATATTTTGAGATAATTTTTCATAAATATTTAAATGAATCGATTTATCAGTTTTTTCTTTATCTTTGTTAGAATTTATAATATCAAAAATTCCTTCATTTTCAAACAATTCAATAACTTCTTTATTATCAATAAAATGATATTTAATATTTAAACTTTCTCTTTTATATTCTTCTAATATATTACCTATTCCAAATTTATAAAATAAAGAAATTAACTTTTCATAAGTATAATTTTCTATCATATCATATAAATTACAACATATGTTTTTACTATAACTCATTGAATCATAAAAACTGAAGCATTTATATTCTTCATTAGTATTTTTTATTTGATTTGAATTATTATTTAAAAAAATATTTATTTTTTTTATTAGCCATTCAAATAATTTAAAATGTAAATATCTTATTAATATATTTCTATATCTTTTAATATTATTATCATAATCTTTAATTGATAATAATGTAAAGAAATTTTTATAGTCTTCATTTATTAAATGAGTTATTGCTAGTAAAGAATTTTTAAAAAATGTACATTCATTATCTGGAATTTTTAATAATGATAAATATGAATATAATTCTTCAATATCAAGTAGATTTTCAGATTTTAAAATTTGAGAAACTGTTTGATTTAATACATTATCTTTTTTTATATGATTTAAACAAATATGAAAAATTTTATAAAAATTATTATATGAGAAAGGCATTAATGAATTAGGAATAATTTTAATTGAATGAATTTTATTATCTTTTACCATAAATTGAATAAGTAAATTACATCTTGAATGATTATCATATGTTTCTGAAAATAATTTATATAATTCATATCCTTTTTTAAAACCATTTATTAAATTTTGCTCTGAATTAGGAAATTTACTAATAAAATAATTTAAAACGTAATTTAAAAAGGTACTTTTTCCACTTAATTGTTCTCCAAATAATATTAAATCTTTATTTGTATTTTTAAAAAAATTTTGATAAAAATTATTAAATATTTTTGATTCTTCAATTTTAAAATTATTTTTATTTAAATATGATAATAATATATTATTATTTATTATTGTAAAATATTTTCTTTTTTTCAATCTTTCAATAATATAATATGTTAATTTTTCATTAAACATATTATATTCTAAATAATTAAAATCATCAATTTCTAATATTTTATTCATTTCTTCCTCGTTAAATTCATTTATTAAAGATAATTGTTTTGGTAATTCAACTTTAGATAAAACTTTTTTTTCTTCTTTATTTGGATAAATAACATCGATATTAAATAAACATGAAATATTATTATATTCAGTAACTTTCCCAATTAAATTAATATTGTCATCCTCATTTTCATTTATTATAATATCATTATTTAACCAAATAGTTTTATCTATTAAATCAACATTATCTTTCATTCTTAAAATTTTAAATTATTTAATTACCATAAAAAATAATTTAATATTTGAAAAAAATTAAATAAAAAAAAATAAAAATTAATATTCCCAAATCAAAAAAAAACCAAATACAAAAAAAATGATTTCTACAAACTATAAAATAGTAATAATAGGCGAAAGTAAAGTAAATAAAAAAAATTAACAACAACTAAAAAAAATTTTTTAGGCATGGTAGGTAAAACATCAATCCTTCAAAGATACATTCAAGGAAAATTTATAAAAATAGAAGATAGAACAATAAACTCAGCAACATTTAAAAAAGTAATATCAATAAACAACATAACATTCGAATTGAATATTTGGGACACAGCAGGAGAAGAAAAATATCATGCATTAACACCAATATTTTATAGAGGAGCAGATGGTGCTGTAATAACATTTGATTTTACTAGAATAGAAACTTTTGAAAAAGCTGGTAAATGGTTTAAAGAATTAAATGATTTTGCTGAAAATAATCCTACTATTATTTTAGTTGGTAATAAAACTGATCTTGTTAATAAATGTATTAGTAATGATGATGCTAGAGAACTTGCTAAAAAATATAATGGAATTTTCCTTGAAGTTAGTGCTTTAAGTGGATTAAATGTTAATGAAATTTTCTCCACTTTAGCTTTGGAAATTTATCATAATAAAATTAAAAATGTTAAAAAAAAAAAAAATAAAATTATTTTAAAAAATAATAAAAAAAAAAATAAAAATTTAGAACAAAAAAATAAAAAAAGATGTTGCTCATAAATAATAATTTAATATGATTATTATATAATAAATTTAGTATATTTTTTTTCAAAAATTTTATTTTTTTGGAAAATAAAGTTAAAATTAATATTTAAATTATAATAAAATTGTATCAATTTAATTAATATCAATTATTCATATAATATATATTTTTTAAAATAATTTATTTTTAATTTATAATTATAATATCATTTTCATCATTTACATTATTATTTTGGATTTTCTTTTTTAATTTATTATATCTAATTTTTTCCAGACGACTTTTTAATAAATAATCATAATCTAATTTTTCTTCATAAACTTCATCTAAATCATTTAAATTATAATTTTTTTTATCATCATATTTAGAACTTAACATTTTAATTTTATAATCTTTAATTGAAATTTGTCCTTCAAGTACGTTAATTTTAACTTTTAAATTTTCAATATCATGTGATTGTCCATCTATTATATTTTCTAAATTTTTTTTTGATTCTTCAAACAATCTTTTCTGTTCTTCTTTATCATAATCCATATGTTCATAATTAGTAATTCTTTCTTTTAATAAATCCATTGTTTCTCTTAATGTTTTAATTTCTTCATCTTTAATTGAAATTTTTTCAGAATATATTTCATAATTAATCAGCATTATTTTTTTATAATACATAATAAAATTTGTAATAAATTTTGTACAATTTGAAGATGTATTTTTGGTTAATAAAATAATGTAATCTTTTAATAATTCTTCTAAAATATTTAAACTTATATTATTTCTTGTAATATCACTTTTTGAAATTATATTTTTTTTATTAAATTTTTCAAGAATAGATTTAAAAATATCATATTGATATAAATCTGAATTTTTAATTACTTCATTTTCATTTAAAAAAAGATCAAAATAACTTTCAAAATCTGTAAATAAATGAAATACTTTATCTCTAATAGTATTTAGAAAATTTTTAAATAAACTTTTAATATAACTTTTTTTCTTTTTGGCTGAAAACAAATTTAAATTAAAATTTGGTTGAGTTTTATGAAATGGTGATTCAGTTCTATTCATATTATTTCTATAAGTGTAACTTTCTCTCATTGGAGAAATTAATTTTTTTGAAAGTTCATTTCTAATATTAATCCTTGCTGATTCTCCTTTTAATGAAGTTAATAAAAATGGTGTTTTATGTGATGAATGATTTGAAGAAAATTCATCAGAAATCAATTTTATATGAGTTTTATGTACTGATTTATTTGTTTTTCCATCAACTAATTTATAAAAATGAAAATTTGATTTTGACATAATTAAAATTTGACTAAAAAAAAAAATAATTAATTTTCATAATATTAGTTATAAAATAATGATTAATTTAAAAATTATATTTTAAAATCCTTCTCAAAAAAAATAATTTTAAAAAAAAAATAAAAAGTTTAATTTTGAAAAGATTAAAATTTATTAAAAAGATTATATATTTAAAGTATTCATAGCTTCTCCTTTGAATAAACTTTTAAAATATAAATAATAATAATCAATCATAATTAATAATTGAATAACTTGAGAAGCAATAATAAAATAACCACAATAATTACAAAATAAAGAAATAGAATTCCCATCTTGAGTATTTAATTCAGGATAAGTATCCCACCAAAAAATTAATGATAAAAGCCTACTTAAACCACATAAAGCAACATAATGACTAGTATAAGTTTCAATTTGTCCTTTTTTAACAACAAACAATTGAATTTGAGGAAAAATAGCAACAGCTTCTAAATACATAGAAAAACACCATGTAATATCAGTAGGTAAAAAACCATTTAAAGAAGTATGTACTATACAAGCTAAAATAAAAGTTGGTATAGCTAAATAATAAAAAGGAACTTTATCATTTGTATAATCTGAAGTCTCTGTATAAACAATTAACGTTAAATATATTAATAATAAAACACACAATAATGAAATTATTTCTGTTAATTGATAAAACCAATCACCTGAATTATCACTTGGTAAATAACCACTAAATAATAAATTTGTAAATAATCTTGCAGAAAGTAATAATGCATAACATATTAAAGTATTTATTGATAATCCTGAAGAGTTTTGAAATGTATATACTTTAATTACTACTATTATAAATGCAAACATTTGAGTTAATGATGATAATACTAAAAGAAATGAATAATCTTGACTTGATATGAATATTGTTATAAATGTAATTATTGTAATTGCTATAATCCAAAAAAATACATCTTTTTTTCTTTTTTGTATTTCGAAAAAAAGTTTCTCAGGGTCATTAAATTTTTCTATTATGGTTTTCATAAAATGATTAATTTAAATTAAATAAATTATTTGAATAATTTTATTTAATATATTATTATATTATACATAAAAAATAAGTTTAATCAATAAAATATTATATATATTTTTTCATATCTTCTTCACTAACATCACCATTTCCATCCCAAGAAGATATTTTTCCTTTACAGCATAAAACATAAACTGTAATTCCCCAAAAGCAAGAACATGTCATAAAAAGAATTATCCATTCTAATATAATTAATGCTAAATCAACCTTTCTTATTATACCACACTTTCTAATATCTTTTGTAATTGAATAAATGGAAGTTAAAATTATTAAAATAATTGTTCCAACTGAACAATTATATATTGTTCTTTTTTTTAATATATTTTGTATTTTTTGTGAATTTTTATAATTCTTAATTTGAATTATTCCACAAATTAATGTAATAAATGAAGAAATAAAAAGTATTATATAAATAAATCTATTACACCATTTTAATTTATTACAATTGCTAGGCATTGATTTTTCATTATAAACTATTAGAAGTATTGCAAATAATAAATTATATATTACTGAAATTATAACTGAAATAAGTATTATTTTAGGTGATTGATAATTTTCAATAACATATTCATCTTTATTAATTGAGTCTTCATCATAAAATAATTTTATTTCATTATCTTTGTTAATATAATTTTTTTCAATATTTTGAGACATATAACCTTATTTTTATTTAATACATAATATATATAATTATTTATCTTTATAATCAAAAAAAATAAATTTAAAAATGTTGGGTATTCAAACAAATAATATGACTGGAGCAAAAACAACAAATGAAACTGGAGCAAATACAAATAATACTAATAATTTATTTGGAGCAAATACAAATAATACTAATAATTTATTTGGAGCAAATACAAATAATACTAATAATTTATTTGGAGCAAATACAAATAATACTAACAATTTATTTGGAAATAATACAAATAATAAAGCAAATATAAATAACGACAACAAAAACAATCCAACACAACCAAATAGTTTTTTTTCATTTAATAATCCCAATAACATATCAACTGCTTCAACTAATACAACATCAAATAATGCATCAAATACCCAAACAACAAATAATAATCAAGTAAAAGGTATATTTTTTGGCTCAAGTATTAATTCAAACAATACAATTAACACATCAAATAATACAAATAGTTTATTTAAAGCACCAAATAATACAACAAATGTTACTTCTAATTCAGAAGTAGATAAAAAAATATCAAATACTCAAAATAATAATATTATAAATACTTCAAATCAAAATGATGAAAATAAAAAAAATGATGATAAAAATAAATTAAATATTAAAAATCCTGAACCACCTCAAAATGATATAACTGAATTAGATCAAATGACAATTTCAGCTCTAGAAAAAAAAACAATAGAAGAAGCAGTTAATTCATGGAATAATACTTTAGAACAACAACAATCAAAAATGAGTCAATTAACAGAAAAATTTCAAAATTTAGATTTACAATTAAATTCATGTTTTGATTCAGTAAGAGAAATAATTGCTTATAGAGAAAATTTACAAAATAATTCAAATTCAATCTTAAATAAATTAAAAGATATAAATGAAAATGGAGATCAAATGATTGCTCAATTAGAATTTATGCATAGAGAATTAAAAAGAACTTTAATTAATTGTAATAAATTACCACAAGGTGATGATAAAGATGAACAATTTTATAATAATATTAATATTATTTCTGATAAAGTTAATGAAATTGGAAATGAAATTGAAGAAATGAATGATAAAATGCAAGATAAAGGAAATAATAATTTTTTTAATAAAAAAAATGAATTTGGATATGATTTTGATGATCAAGATTCAAATGATAAATTATATGTTGATGATAATGAAATGAATGAAATTTTAAATAGTTTTTATATTTCTATTATGTCAATAAGAAATATGGAACAGGATTTAAATAATAGATTAAAAAAAGTTCAAGAAGAAATTAATGATAAGAAAAATGATAATAATATAAATTATCATTCTTATAATGAAAATTAAAAATATTAGATTATGTTTTAAAATTAAATTTAAAAAAATATTATAAATTAAATTTATTAAATAAATATAATTTTAAAACTTATTAATGTATATCACATAAAATATAAATAATAATATTAAGATATTTTCACTCTATTAACTATATTAAATTTTAATTTAATTTTCATTTATTTAAATATATTTGAATTTATTATTAAATAATAAAAATTAATAAAATAATTAAAAAATTTTATCATAAAAAATATAAAAAATAATTTTTTTTTTTGTATATTATAAATAACATATGAATTAATATTTTTTAATATAAATAAAAATATTTTTAATGGAAAAATATGAAATAATATATTTAAAATAGATTGTAAAAAATAAAATTTTAAAAAAATAATGAATAAAAAATTAAATTATTATTTTGGGGATTGGGGATTGGGGATTGGGGATTGGGGATTGGGGATTGGGGATTGG
>Ga0256407_10009177_pt1 | contig 14230 bp, 1 predicted proteins | sample RumenRJG_04DNA_FD_193489 | JGI IMG/M metagenome (GOLD analysis project Ga0256407, IMG submission 193489) | Bovine rumen microbial communities from Lethbridge, Alberta, Canada - RJG_04 | ecosystem: Host-associated > Mammals > Digestive system > Stomach > Rumen | place: Canada: Alberta | collected... | reverse complement strand
TGTGGGATTGGGGATTGGGGATTGGGGATTGGGGATCCGGCCCAATCCCCAATCCCCAATCCCCAATCCCCAATCCCCAATCCCCAATCCCCAATATAATAAATTAAAATTCAATTAAATATAAGTTATATTTAAAATTAATTAATATTTATTCATCTTTTGAATATAAAAATTAAATTTTAATTAATAACCTAAAACCATAAAAAATGGACAGAACAAGAAAACTTCAAATAGAAACCAACATAACCAATGATTCCAAAGAAATAAGTCCCGAAAAAAAATCTTTCATAAACAAGCTTTATTTAGATCCAATAGAAAGTCTCAACAAGAAATTAGCCGAAACAAAAAGCAAAGGTTTCCACATCAAAACCGACGTGTCAAAAACCAACACGGAATATTCATCCTCAATGGGCACCACCCAACCTCTTAATACGGGTATGTCAATCCCCCCTGTCAAAAATCTCCGAAATTTGAACATGAATCGAACGCAAGGAAATGTAATTATGCAAAATTGGGAGACTGCGAAAAATATTCCAAGTGATATCGGGGAATTTATTCATTTTCCGGTTTTGGTGGATAGAAATAAATTAAAATTAGGAATGGATCCTAATTTTCAACAAGGGTTATCTTATACTACTACAAGAAATTTTAAATTTAGCAAAAATAAAATTCGAAAAGACGGAGAAAAATTGCTTAAATCACTCTATACCAAAGAAAATGTTGATAATATGGCTCTAACTATGCCGACAAATTATCACTTCTCTCAACAAAATACGCAAACTAATTATGTATCATTTCCAACATCGGAAGATGCAAAAAAAGAAATAGATAAAAATTTAATGACATTCCAGAAAAAGCGAGAAAAGCCAAGAGATTTAATATTAAAAACAACATCCGAAGAAGTCGAAGAATCAGTTTCATCCGAAATTCAACCAAAATTTTTTTCTCCGAAGAATCAAATGGCGATGACTTTGATGACGCCCCAACCTCCAAAAATGAATGCAGAAGGTGGCAAAATTTCAAAATTAATCGATTTTTCCACTTTTAATAAGCATCTTTATTTAAAAGATAATGATTTCCTTTACGCGAAAAGAGTAGGAGGAGTGATGGATTATATGTTATGCTCATATCAAGAAATAAATAAAAAGTCTAAAATATCAAGTAACGTTGTGCAATTAAAGAAAAAGAAATTAGAGCCGATTAAAAAAAAGGCAACTACTGTAGAATATATCACTATATCAAAAAATACAGTTCTCCATTATCAACGCGGTGTACCAGTAGTATATTCTATCCAAGAATGGATCGATAATTATAATAAATATAAATTACTTATGAAAATTCCACTTTTTAAAAATTTCAGAAACGCGAAATTATTTGATTCCTGGCGTCGCTTTTATCGCAAAACAAAAAGACAATATTACACCGAGAAATTAAAAAAAAGCTTTTTTTTCGTTGATAAACATTTACTTAATGGAATTCTAGAAGCAAGATCCGCATTAAAGCCGATGAATGTTTATAATATATTCGATATGAAATTAACAACGTCGGTTTTACTAAATAAATTCAACGAGTTGCACAAATATAATTTAATGACAACAGAAAAAAAAATAAATCAATTCAGAACAATAGTAAAAAATATAATCACCACGGCTTGTAATAATTCATATCAAGAATATAAAACTCTCAAAAAAATAACACTCGATGATAATACCATGGTGGGGAATGATGACAAAAATAAACAAAATTCTGGTAATAATAATACATCTAAAACTAGTAAAGACAATAATAAAAAAGATAACAATGAAATAAATATACAAAATTTCATTAAAAATGCTATTCCTTATGCTCAAGATGCCACAAGGAAAACCCATTATAAAAAACTATTACGTTATATTAGAGTAATGGATTATATTTTCAACGAAAGCAAATTTGAAACAATTAAATTCAGTCTTGAATTGCTTGTGAAGAAATTTAAACGTTTATATGAATGCTATTTAAATCATTGGGTTGATCCACCCCTTATTATTACAAAAATTTTATGTATGGGAGATAAAATATATTACAATCCCTCAATACGTTTTATTTATGAAGCAATTTTCGATAATTTCATTCAAGAAACTATTTATACTGTAATATACAAAAAAAATTTCATTGAACCTCAGGAATTTCCTAAGTATATGTCATGTTACGAAGAAGTTTTCGAAATAAGTATTGACCAAAATGGAAATTTGAATAGTAGAATAAAGGAAACTGAACATATAAATGAATTATTTGATTCATTGCAAGAAAATTTCGATTTATGTCATAAAGAATTAAATAAGGAAGTAGAAAAATTGCGACCTATATTAGAAAATTATTTAAAAAATTCAAAAATAAGTTTTGTTGATTTAGAAAGAAATTCGACTCCAAATCAATTAAAAGAACTACTTGCTGAATTTCAAGAAAAAGAAAAAATTGTGAAAAAAATTAAGCCAATAGTTAATATAGGTATTTTTGAATTCCAATTGGACGATTTACTCGATATGGTATCAGATGCTCCAAGACAATGGATAGAAAAAATGAACAAAGTAATTCCAAATGTCTTAACAACAAAAATGAAAAATTCCATAGAAAGAATGAGCAAGCATTTAACTCAATTAAGCGTTAATCCCACTGATGTATCGAGTTTTATCCAATTAAAAAAAGCAGTTGAGGCATGTAATAAAGAAAAACAACTTCATGAAGATATGTCCAATGATATACTCGATTTACAAACTATCATTGATGCAAATAAAGAAATTAAATTGCAAGAATATGACAATAAATTAAGTATCGAATTAAAAGATACCTCGGTTAAATATGATCGAAAACTTGATTCAACAAGTTATTTCATTGATAATAATATTCAACAATTCAGAGTAGACTTAAAAAATGAAATTACTAAATTCGATGATAAAATAAAAGGAATGATGAGTGAATTAAATAATGATGTATTAAATACATATAATGAAGATCCATTTAATGCTATTGATTATTTAGAAGAAAATTCTTTAAAAATAAAAAAAAGTTTAATGATGAAAGAAAAATACCAACAACAAGAAGAAGATTTAGAGCTCGATGAAACCATGAGAAGTAATTTTGAAAATTTGGATAATTTAGTATATGAACAAGACCTTAAAATGAGCTTGTGGAATAGTGTTAAAGAATTCCAAGACAAAGCCCGCGAATGGGAAAATGAAAAAGTTATGAAAATAAATTTACCTGAAATGAAGGATTTAATTAAAAAATGGCTTCATTTATGTGAAGTTGCAATTGTTGATATTGATATTCCTCAAGTTCCATTAGAATTAAAAAAAAGAGTTCAAGTATATGAACAATTATTACCAGTAATAGAAGCAATTCAAAATCAGAATATTATATTAGTTCCTCATTTATTAGGAATTTTAAATGATTTATTAAAGATTGAAATAAAAGAGGAACATCCTATAACTTTATATGATGCGAAAAATTTACCAGATATATTCGAAAAAATTCCTGACATAAAAGAATTAAATTTCAGAGCAAATGAAGAAAAGCGTTTAAATGATATAATAAAAACAGTGAGGGAGTCATTTTATCCAAGGAATATCCCAGTTTTATCAACATATAACAAACAAGATTTCGATAAGGAGTTCGAATTCGTGGAAGAAAATTTGCAAATGTTGAATAAATTATATTTAAATAAATATTACGGTTGCATTTATGAACAACTGAATAAACTCACTCAAGAATTTAATAAGTATTATAAATTCTTGACCAATTTTATTTATTATCAAAAATATGTGCAAAAAAGCGCGGGCATTATGGAAAATCAAGACTTTATGAAAACAATGCAAGCAGAACATAAACGATTACTCAATGAAAATCAGAAAAAAAATTTTTTGAACAATTGGAAAGATAATCGTAGTATTCAGAAATTTTTGGATCATGCATATGAAAAACAAATTGGGATACTTAATTACATAATTCAATCATACGAAAAAGAATATAAGGCAATTTCCCAATTTTTTAAAATGAAGCGAAATGAAATTCCGAAATTTTATGCTTTGAGTGACAATGATTTGAATGAAATATATCGCGAAAGAGAATCGAAAGAAATAAAACAAAAAATGATAATTAAAATGTATCCATGGATAAAGACAATAAATATCGGAGATGACCAAGATGAATTTATTAAGTTTATTACTATGGATGGAGAAGAGGTTCAATTTAAATATGCTAAAAATCGAACATTGAAAGAATTAATCGAATTTTTAGAAATGTGTTTAATTAGGAAATTAAAGGACAATTTCAAAAGTTTCAAAAAAGAATATGAAACCAGTATCAAATCAAAAGGTAATAAAAAACCCAAAGAAATTATTAATGAATTAATTTTAAATAAAGATAATTTAGCGCAGGGTATTTTTAATTGTATGTTTTATTCTTGTATGGATAATTTAGAAAAAGCGTTACAACAACCCGATGAAGCTTTTGATAAATTGTTTGATTTGTATAATGAAATTAAAGATGAAAGAATTGTGGAATTTTTTAATTTGATGAAAAATAAAGATACAACTGAAATTCAAAAAAGAATTTTAATTAATGCTATTTTCTTATTAAATTATACTAAAACTATCATTGAAAATTTAATCAGGGATGATGTTACTTCAACTAATGATTTTAATTATGCTAAATTAATCATACCTAAAATCGAAAATGATTCTTTCATTTTACACTTTTTATCTTTTACTCTTGAATACGGATATGAATATGTCGGATTACAAAATAATTTCTTAATTATGCCAGAAAGTGAGAAAATGTATTTATCTTTAGCACAAACAATAAATTATAAAAAGCCTTTCCATTTCTATGGTTTAAGTAATCAAACAAAAAAAGAAACATTAAAAGTAATAGCGAATCTTTGTGGTCGAAGAATAAATTATTTTTATGCAACAAGCTATTTCGATTTAAATGCATTTAATAAACTTTATTCAGTGAATAAAAAAACTGGATGTTGGCTATGTATAGATGAATGTCAAAATATTAAATATGATTTATTAGAAATCTTAGCAAATCGAGTCGCCGAAATTTATCGAATAATGCAAACGAGTGGAATTGAAGAAGACGATTTTTCAGGAAGCGAAGAAAAATCCATAATTAAATTACACGTATTTTTTTATCGAGAATTATCATGCCATTTTCCATATAATAAAAATGAAGTTCCAAAAATAATAAAAAATTATTATAGACATATAGCAATACCGAAAATTGATTACGAATTTTATTTGAATCAAGTTTTGACGAATTTCAATTGGGAAAATCATGATGAAATCACCAATAAAATTTTATATATATTAAATTATGTTTCGAATAAAATGACAGTAATGAAAAAGCAGAATTTAATAATGAAATTCATTTTGGAAATTATCGATGATATAAATAAAAATATACTCACAATAGAAAAAAGCGAAATTAAATTATATATAAGAAATTTAATAAAAAAATTATTTATACATTTATTAAAAGAAGAAGAAATTGAGGATTTCAGGAAAGTATTAAATGAAGTGTTTGAAATGAAGGATTATAAAGAAGATCTTCCTGATGAAAAAAATTTGAACGAAAGTCAAGAAGAAAAAAATGAAACCGAGGAAGAAAAAATTATGAATAATGCAATAAAAGAAGTATTTAATTTATTTAAAATAAAAAGTACTTATTTAGAAGAACAAATAAGATATTTATACAGTGCGATAAATAATTTTAATAATTTCGTATTATGTGGTGATCCAATATCAGGCAAGACTATAATTTTAAATTTATTACATGAAGTATCGAAAAGATTACATGAACAAAATAAAAATAAATATCCGAAAATATTAAATGTGCATCTTTTCCCAAAAAGCAAAAAATCTTTCACTTTCTTCGCGGAAAATAAAGTAGAAAGAGCTTACCGCTTTAATAATAACTATTTTTATAATATGATATCAATGTTCGATGAGGATTATAAAGAAAGTTTGGAAAAATTAAATTCACATTACTCGCAATATATTGGATATAAAATACTCGAAGAAGATGCGGAATTTACTCCTGAAATTTTGGAAAAAAAATTCAAAACTTTAGAAGAAGAATATCAAAAGGAAGAAGAACAACAAGCGAATAATATTTTTTTGAAAGATAAAAATATTAATGAAGAAGTTAAAGCTTATAAAAATTTAATTTTAGATGGTCAAATTGATGATACATGGATTGAACATATAAATAATTTTTATGACAAAGAAAACTTTTTATCTTTACCAAATGGTGACAAAATTAATTTCAGAAGTAATTTTAAATTATTTTTCGAAACGATTAATTTAAAAAATACCCCTCCATCTTTTTTGACTAAACAAATTATAATTTATTGTTCTCAAGAAAAAAATAAATGGGAATCTATTTTATATAACTGGATTGAAATAAATAAAAAAATAAGTGAAAATCCCACATTAAAAAATTATATCCGAGGTTTATTCGAAAATTATTTACCAAGAATTCAAGATTTTATCGAAAATAATAAAATAACTAGTATTAATGTAACTCCAAATTATATTTTAAAAACATTAATAACAATATTTGACTCAATTTTCCCAATGTTTAATTTCGAAGATGTGAAAATAGGTCGAAGAAACTTTAATATAACACCTAAAATCGAAATAATAAAAAAATGTTCTTTATCAATATTTATTTTTAGTTGCACTTGGACAATTAATTTATTATCAAATTTCGTCATTAAGCAAAAAATTGAAAAATTAATTAGTGATATTTTCAAAGCCGATGATTTAAAAGGGCCAATCTTTGATTATTATATCGATGAAAACACGAACGATTTCGAACTTTGGACAAATATATTAAAAGATCCTTATTATAATATCACTTTTGAAAAAGGTGCGAAAATTAATTACGGAAATATTTTTGTTCATACTCAAGAAACAATACCATATTTCTGGGTATGTTCTAAATTAATCGATTTAAATATCGCTTTTTATTTAAACGGGAAAGAAAATAGTGGGAAAACTTCTTTGGTTAATATAATATTGGATAAAAAAGAAGAAGAAGAATTAGAAATAAAAAAAATAAAAATATTAAATTCATATAATAAAACCCCTGAAGAAGTCGAAGAATACATTTTTAAAAATATCACAACGATTAAACGTGATTTATTCGGAGATCAATTTTTGAAACAAACTTGTGTATTTATCGACGATTTAAATATGAACATAAAAAAAGATAAATATGGTACTTCGAATTTACTCGAATTTTTGCGAGAAATTTCACAATATAAATATGTATATGATTCAAAAAATAATGAAAATAGATTTTTAAAAAAGTTTTCGTTAGTGTGTTGCGGGAATTTATCAAGTTATCCTTACGATGAGCAATTCAATAGATTTTTGAATAATTTAATTTTGGTCACATTTGTCACATCTGAAGATTACTTCATTTCAATTTTCAAACCATGTTTGGAATTCCATTTAAGACAATATATACCTAATACATCAGGAATAACATCGAATCAATATTTACAAGCTTCAATGAAATTATATAATTTCATTAAACAAGAAATAAAACAAGAACAGAAAAAATTACATGTTAAATTTGGAATACGCGATGTGATGAAAATTATACAATCTTTCCACGATTTTTCCTTCAGACAACAAAGCGAGCCCTATCCCGATTATTTAAAAAAAATATTTTTTTATGAAAGCACAATGACATATGAAAGTAAATTGAATAAAAAAGAAGATAGAATTATTTTCAGAAATAAAATTTGTGAGGCATATAGCTCTGTATTTAAACAAGATAAAGTTAATGTGGAAGATATTTATACTGAACAGTGGGATAAAAATGAAGGGTATGCATTCTGCACTGATTTTAATAATTTCAATGGAGATAATAATGAAATGATTAAAGAATTATGTTTTATAAATAATAAACAAATTTTAATGGATTATATTAAATCGAAAATTGATATTTTTTATAGAACGAAAGATATTAGAAATAAAAGTTATATTAAAATCACAGAACAAAATTTAATTTATGTTATTCAAATTTTGAAAAACTTCGAACAAAATAATCAAAATTTAATTTTAATCGGGAAAGAATACACCGGGAAGAAAAATCTTTTTGAACTCGCTTGTTTCCTAGCTGAAATTGATATTATAGAAATAGACAATACTTTCTTTTTTGACACGACGAAAACAAAAGCGCAATTTATGAGTCAAATTATAACTCCATTTTTAACTAATGTAACACATAAAAATAAAAGAAGTGTATTGTATATCCCCCCCTCGGTTACAGTTGATTATGTCAAAGAAATTATTGTTAAATTATTAGATTATAAAGAGATAATAAATAATTTTGTTTTTGTTGATATCCAAAACTTTGGAGAAATCACCGAGGAAGAAACTATCGAACGTCTTTCGAAAAATATTTCGATATGCTTTGATGTAATTCCAAAAACGAAAGAATATGCTGAACTTTTCAGTAATTATCCCTCGATAACGAAAAGCTCAAATATCGTTTATTTCCATAGTTGGAAAAAAGAAGATATGGTATCATTTATGGGCATTAATTATAAACAATTAGAAATAAAAGATGAAATCAAAAATAATTTATATGAAATTTTCATCGAAATTTTCAATTACACAAATTCGAAATATCATTCTCTAAAAAAGAGTGTGGGGGATTGGGTCTCCCTCGACCAAAAAAATTTCTGCGATGTGTGCGAATTTTTTTCTTCGAAATATTCTGAATATAAAAATATATTAACTGAAAGACAAAATAAATATAATGAAGCATTTACTATAATAGATAAAGTTAAAGCTTTAATGGAAAGAGCGAATCAAGATATCGAAGAGGCTAATCCGAAAAAAGCTGAATTGGATAAATTTAATGATGAACAAAAAAAAATATTGGGAGAAAAACAAAAAATAAAGAATGCGGGAAGAACAAAAAAAGTTAATTTGGATAAAGTCGTTGCTGGATTAAATACCCAATTAAATGATGAAAAAAATCAATTAGATGCTGTTTTACTTCCATTTGAAGAAGCTATTATAAAAGTCACTAATTATTTAAATCGTGCCACACAAAATGATATGACCGAAGTTAAAAATACCTGGGATTCTTTTAATTTGGGTAAATTTATTATTACAAAAATTTGTGAAAGTTTCAAAGAACCATGTGAATCCTGGGATGTTATCAAAAAAACTTTAGATGTGAAATTAATAAAAAATTTAGTAGCAGCAAATCCAACGAAAAATAAGGACAAGAAAAAATTAATGAATCTCACAAAAGAAATAACAACAAATGCTGATTTTATCGCCGGTGGAGAAAATAAATATAACAAGCCATATAAATTATGTTCAGTTTTATGTGACTTCTTTAATGTGTTAAAAAATTATTATAACGAATTAGATAAGCAAAAAGACATAATAGAGAAAATAAACAAAACAAAAGAAGAAATAGAAGCGAATCAAAAAGAAATAAAATCAATAATAAATGAAGTAAACATAATCGAAAATGACATTGCAGAAATAGATAAAATAATGATAGAAGTCGATGCTAAGAAACATAATATAAATGACCATTTATTAAAATTAAAGGCAATGAACGATTGTTTTTCTAATTTTGTAACCACTGCAAGTGAAAAATTACAAGTATGGAAATCGCGCAAAGAAAATATCGATATAATTTTAAATAATTTTGAATTTTATTTAATGGTGATATCTTTTTATGTATTTTTCGCGCCACCTTTGACATATAAAGCAAGAAAGGAATATAAAGAATATTTATATTCTTTTGATAAAAAATTAAAATTAGAAAATATAAAACAAATAAATATATATTCAATATTTGCCGAAGTGCTTGACAGTTCCGAAAAAGATAATGAATTTTGTTCCTCGATTGGACAATATGATGAATTTTTATCGGATAATTTCACTATGATGTATATAATGAAAGACCGCATTCCATATATTTTAGATAATATGCACATGAGTCCAGAAATTATTTCCACTTTCTTGGAAATGAAAAATCCGAAAGTTATTGTCAGGACTAACTATAATGGTCTAAATGAGCAAGGAGAAATGTTTGATAAAATTGAATCAGCGATGAAAAATGGCAGTGTGTTATTTATTGAACAATGCGAAGAGGGTATTTATAATATTATGGAAAATTTAATCACGGATAAATTTATTTATAACGCCGAAAGCGGGAAGAATAGTTATTTAATTAGAGGAAAAAAAATTATCAAAAATCCGAAATTTAAATTATATTTTATAAGATCTAAGCCCAAATCACAGATTAATCCAAAAGTTCTCGAAAATTGTTATTTAATTAATTTTAAATGTCCGAAATATATAATAAAAGATTATATATATAATTCAATTTGCAAAGAGCAAAATCCTTCTTTATATCAAACGGTGATAAAAACAAAGAGCAGTGTTAATAAAGATCAATTTCGTCTTTTTGAGTTAGAAAAAAAATTACTCGATTATAATAAAAAAATAGATTTATCATATGATTTAGAAAAACTTGATTACAATCAAAGCCTATTAAATAAATATAAAATTGAGGCAGATAATCACACAGCTTTAGTCACTCAAATAAAATTAGATAAAATAAGATTAAATATTTTCAAAGAAAAATTGAGAAGATATGATTGCATTAGTGAAGATGGAAGTCAAATATATAAATTATTTTATACATTCTTTAATACTGATGTAATATATATGCTACCAGTGGAATATATTTCTGAATTAATAAAGCAATTTTTCAGAAATAAATTCGACTTAGAAAAAAATTTGGTGAAAAAATATGGCAAAAAAGAGAAAAATAAAAAAGAAGAAGTAAAAAACGATGAAGAAGATGAACAAGATAATGATAACGATTTAGAAAATGATAATGAAAATGATAATGATAATGAACAAGACCAAGAAAACGAAGGAGAAGAGGAAGAAAAAGAAAAAGATGAGCAAAAAATTTTAGAAGAAGAATTAGACGCATTAAAAAAAGACAAAGATGATTATCCCACTTATAAAGTAGAAAATGCTCCGGAACTGGTGATATTTTTATATAATAAAATCCAAAAAATTTATGATATTAATACTAAAAAGTTTCTTTTATTACTTCTTCTATTTTTCGGCATGAAACAAAAAGATGAAATTCCTTCCGAATTTAAAAAAATTTTACAAAATATTAACTCAATATATTTCAAACGTAATTTAGATAAAGAAAATTTCAATTATAAATCACCAATAAAGCAAGTAGATGACTTTACTTGGAATTGTTTAAGACAAATCAATGATTGTTCGTCTTATATTTTTGCTATATTAATCGATCATATGGAAAACCATACTGAACAATGGGAAAATTATTTAGATGATGATGAAATTTTAATTGAAACTAAATTTAAATTAACTGATGAAGATTTAGCTAGCACAGTTAATCCATTTACGAAATTCACATTTTTCTCGATACTCAAAACACATTTAAGTGATACCTTAATTTCTTCAACAATAAAAGATATATTAAATAATGAAGATAATCCATTCATTGTAAATAATAAAGACCCAGAATTTGATAATGATGACGAAGAAAAAGCAATAATTTTAGAAAAAACAAAAACTTTGAGTGAAGTATTTTTCAAAAATATGAATACGGAACATAAGCCAATAATAATAATTGATAAACAAGATGGTGAAATTATATATCAAAAAGAAATAAAAGAATTTTATTTAAAAAAATTAAAACATTCCGCAATGAACAATAGAGAAAGGGACGAAGCAAAAGAAAATATAACAATAAATGATAATGTTAGTTTTAAAGAAATTACACCAACGAAGCCCGAATTTGCTAATGTGGAGTTAGATTTAATTCATAGTAGTATGAAAAATGGAGGAGTTATTTTTATAAAAAATTGCAATTTAGTGAAAGATGCTGTGATTAAAATAATCGAAGACATAAGGGATTCAAATGTAAGTTTAAATGAAAATTTCAAATTGATTTTATATATGGATAATAATCATGTTTTCCCAAATATATTTTATTCTTCATGCTATTTCATCAATAGGGATATGTTACTCTTATCCCAAATGAAAAATTATATGTTAGATTTAGTCCAAGAAATACCAATAGAACTCTTCAATACTTTCATGAATTCTTCGAATAACAATATCAGTGCATATTATCTCAAAAAATTATACATATTTTTCACGGTGGTTTATTGCATTTTAGTCGAGTATAATATAATGAATCCAAATATTTTGAAAATTCCGATAACTTATACTCGAAGAGAATATTATATGTGTTTAGAATATGTTTTAGATTTGATTAATTCATTACCAGAAGAAAAACAAAAAGAATTACAAAATATAGATAATATATTTGGATTTACTTATGAATCATTGATAAAAATGATTAATGATGCTTTTATTTATAGTAAATTAATAACCAGAAAAGATACGAATAAAGTCGAAAAATTATTGCAAAATATTTTTGAAAATTGTTCATTTATGAAAAATGATAATTTATTTATCTATAATGATTTCGCTTTGATGAATATAAATGAAAAATTATATCCATTAAATAATGAATCACCTAGACAAAGTATTGAAGTGCATAATAAAACTATTAGTAGTAATAATATTTTAGTTAATATGAATAACGCTCCGAAATATCACATACCAAAAAGTGCTTTATTAGAACAACTTGAAAATATCCCGAATGAAGTTTATTATAGTTTATTATATGGTATTTCGAAATCTATGTGCGATGACGAAACAGATAAAATAATTTATGATTTTTATGAAAAAGTTTCGAAGCCTAAAATAATATATAAAAATATCTCAATTAAAAATAAAATTGATATTAATAAAATAGTCGAAAAAATTGCTGAATTTAAAAAACTTTTACCAGATATGCTGAATACCACCGAAGCAAATAATGCATTATTTAAAGTGAATAAATATAATGAATTATCTAATCCTTTGGATGAATGCTTAACACAAGAAATAAATAATTACAATAATTTCTTGACTTCATTATATGCTGATATGGCTAATATTTTATCAATAATAGATGGACATATGTTTTTAGTTTCTGAATATCAAGAAATAATTAATGATTTAAAAGAAAATAAGGTTCCGAAAAAATGGTCGTTATCTAAAAACGGTAAATCATCCTATAATACAATAGATTCATGGCTAAACAGAATTAAATATATTTTCAGTGAATTCAATAAATGGATTTCAGAAGGATTTTTGAACATTTATGATTTATCAATATTTTCCAACGAAACATTATTTATGACATTATTACCAATTCATTTCCAAAAAAAATTACCCGAGAAAAAATCGAAATTAATAAGTTCAGATAAAATTAAACTAAATTTCAAATTAACCAAAATAGAACCCAACGAAGAAATCACCGAAGAAAAATTAAAGGAAATAAAAAAAGCAAATTTCGGCCAAGATTTCCTTTTAATCAAAGGCCTTAAAATAACCGGTTTCAAAGGTCATCAAGAAAATCCCCGAGATGTTAAATCATATCATGAATTAGATTCCAATGAAATAAATTCATTAATTAAAAAAGGAGAAAAAATTTACGATTTATTACCAGTCATATGTGTATCATATACAGTTAAAGAATTCCAGTTAGATACTAAAATGAATAAAAGAGAAGAAAAAAGCGATGACGAGGATGAAGAAGATGAAGGCTCCATGGATGACAAAGATGAAAAATTTGGGGTTGGGCTTGCAGGAAAAATAAAAAATGAAATAAAATCGGAAAGAAAAATAAAAAAAACGGAAATTAAAGCCGTTGAAGAAAATAAAAAAATTGATATTAAAGAAACTAAAGAAGTTAATTTGGTTCAAAAAACTAAAATTAGATATTATAAAAAACATTGTAAATTGGATGTTCCTTTCCAAGAAGAAATTAATGAAGATATTTATGAAATTAATGAACCATTTGGTACAATTGAAATTAAATTTGATTGTGATAAATATCGACAAGAAGAATATTTCATAAATAAAAATATAAAATTAATATTAGATAAATAAATATATTTTTAAATTATATCTATTTTTTATATAATAAAATATAATAAATATAAAGTTATTTATTTTTTTAAATTAAATATATAATATTATAATTTTTATTTTTCAATTGGGGATTGGGGATTGGGGATTGGGGATTGGGG
>Ga0256407_10009173_pt1 | contig 14234 bp, 23 predicted proteins | sample RumenRJG_04DNA_FD_193489 | JGI IMG/M metagenome (GOLD analysis project Ga0256407, IMG submission 193489) | Bovine rumen microbial communities from Lethbridge, Alberta, Canada - RJG_04 | ecosystem: Host-associated > Mammals > Digestive system > Stomach > Rumen | place: Canada: Alberta... | reverse complement strand
TTTTCTCCGGAGACACGCGGAGCCCGCGTCCTACAATCTGGAGGTAAAGCCCCGGGGACAATGTGGGACGCAGCATAACTATGCAGTCCACGCTAGGATTGTTATACCCCGTGGAAAGCACGGACACGTTGCAGAGCGCCCTAAGTTTGTGCCCCCGGAAGCGGCGGAGCAGCTCGTCCCGCGCTTTTGCCGGCGTTTTTGAGGACACCGCCTCTGCAGAGATTCCGCGCTCCAGGAGCAAGTCTCTGATGTGCTCCGCATGCTCTATGGATGTGCAAAAGATAAGCCAGGAACGCCGGTCCTTCGCACGGCGGATAGTCTCCTCAACCACCGCTTTGTTGTCTCCCTCGGTGTCCACCGCCGCTATAAGCTGTTTTTGGTTGTACTCGCCTGCGGTGATTTTCACTCCTGAGAGGTCGTAACCGCATAGCGTGTGCTTAGACACGAGCGGGCACAAATACCCCTGCTCCTGCAACTCCTTAATGGACACAACATCAATGAGAGGCTCGCTGAATATGGCGGGCTCGTCTGTTATCATTCCGTGGGACATCCGGTAAGGCGTGGCTGTGAAACCCACCACCTTCAAGGCGGGATTCACGTTTGAAAGCTCGTCTATAAGGGTTCTGTACATTCCCGTGTCCTTATGGCTGATAAGGTGAGCCTCATCCACCACAACAAGGGAAATCATTCCGAGTTCGGCAGAATGCCTGTAAATAGACTGAATGGAAGAAAAGATTATGTCACCTGTAAGGTCTTTGTTTTTCAGCCCCGCGCAATAAAGGCTTATGTTGAGGTCGGGGGCTTCCTCTACAAACTCCTCGTAATCCTGCTCCACAAGCTCCTTTACGTGGGTGATTATCAGAATGCGCGTATCGGGCGTCTTTATCGCTTCCTTGCAAAAAGCCGCAATCAGAACCGTCTTTCCCGCACCGGTCGGAGCCACTACGCACGGATTCCCCGTGTTCTTGTCCCACCATGTCCAAAGAGAACACAAAAGCTTTTTCTGATAATCTCTAAGCTCCACTCGCTTAGGTTCGAACAAATACATATTCCCGCCTTCCGAAAATAAAGCCCGGAGAGGTTCTCCCAGCCCGAAGGAGAGCTGAAAGAGTCTCCGGGAAGATTTTTACTGCCGAGGCATATACATGCCTGCTGGATTTGGCTGACTTTGCATGTTTCCCCACGGGATAACATCATTTTTCGGAGTCTGCGGGGCCTGCGCATAAAACTGCGGCTGCGCAAAGTTTTGCGTCTGAGGAGGCACGCCTATTGTCATAGGGCTTTGCGGGGCCTGCGCCGTCTGCGGGAACTCCGAAGCCTGCGCTGAAGAAGCGCGATAGCGTCTCACGCGGTTTGACTTTCCGTAATGCGGATCGTCCTCAATGTAAATTTCCGCTTGCAACACGCGCCCGATAAGCTCGTCCGTGTCGGACAGAGTCATAAGTCCGCACGATTTGCCTATAACAGCAAGCCTGTTGCGTCCGATGGCTTCCGCTGTCGGATTGCTGTTCACATAGTTCACATTGTCATACACGGTACGCTTAGTGAACTGCGGATGATTCACAACCACAAGCTGAATGCTGAAATACATTCCGCCTGTCTGCGTGGGCTTGCTTTCTATTTTAGCAATCTGAACATCGTACGTTCCTGCAGGAAGAACTTCAAATTCCTCCGCTTTTGAACAATCCATAGGGTTCTCAAATCTCATATGTTTTCTCCTTTTGCGCTTATGCGCCTTTGATTTTGCTAATAACTGCGAAGAGGTCCGGAGCCTCGTACGCTGCGAGCTTCCCGCTCCGGTCTTTTGCCGTGTACTTCAAATCGCCAGATGTAAGGAGAGCCCTCTGTACGCTTCCGTCCTCGTTCTTATGAGTGAGGAGGCAAAAAACTTCGTCAAAGAGATACGGCAATCTCTGACTGAGCTTTGCTCCCGGAGTGGACGGGGCGTACAGCATATAGCCCGTGTCCTCGTCCTGCACACGCTCCTGTGTGGCTGTCATATAGACGTTAAGAGGAAGGTCTCTAAACGCTCTAACAAGGTCCAGCATTTGCGAAAGCATTTCCGCATACGCCTGCCGCTTGTCTTTTAGCGGCTGTCCGTTGTTTCCCGTTTTAGCGATATTGTTCAGCCACACCTCCGCAATCTCGGACAGGCTGTCTATCGCCACGCTTTCTATTCCCTCGGGACGGCTCCTCAGAAACATATACGCCTCGTACATGTCCTGCGGAGTGTTCACCTGAATGTACGGCAGGTTCAAGCCGGAAAGAGGCAGGAGCCCCGCCTCAGCCGACAAGATAATCGGATTTGGAAGCGTTTTAATCATTGTTGTTTTTCCCGCTCCCGCCTGACCGTACACAAGGATTTTCACTCCCGTGCTGATTGAAATGTCCTTGGTTGATTTAATCTCCATAGGCCCTCCTGTGTAACGCTAGTAGGATGGCAGGGGGAGGACTCGAACCTCCCCAGAAAGGTTTAGAAATTCAGTTTTCTTCCCTTTTCTATCCTTTCCTGCCAAGCCCCGGCAAAAGCCGGAAGCCGTTGTTGTTTTTGTGTTGTTATTGTTTGAAGAGGTTATGGCTGACAGCCTGCCTCTTCTTTTATCTTAGAATATGTTTTGAGCCCCTCTATCCAGGCATCCACGTCTTCTTTAACCCACATCCTGCGTCTTCCGTCTACCAATACTGAAGGAGGAAGGGTTTGAGGCTCGTATATAATCTTGTTTCTTACTGTTCCGTAAGAAAGTCCTAAATAATCACCAAGCTCTCTGGCATTTAAGACCGGCTTTGTCTGTGCCATTTCTTTTTTGAGTTCGGCAACTATTTCTGCTTTCAATTCGTTTTTGAATTGTTCAAATAGCAATGCTGTCATTACTTGTTTCCTTTTTAAAAAGTTTTATGGCAACCTGGGGAGTTGAACCCTGGCGGCAGGCTTATCCAGGGAAAAGCCGCGCTTTCGCCTACGGTGCCTACGCGGATTTTCAACCTTTGTAAAACGGATTCTCGCGAAAGCGTTCATCACGCCTGGCTTTCATCTCCATAAGAGCAATCTCATTGAGAGTTTGTTCTATCCGATAAAGACGGAACTCTCTCAGAAGGTCCTCCTTTAAACGGATACCGAGGTCAAAAGCCGCCGTATGGAGCAACCAGTAGCTTTTCCCGGTGCCCATGCAGAACCGGTAGAACTCTTCGTGTATTCGCTTTACCCAGTCTTCAAATTTCTGAATTATTTGTAGATTTTCTTCCTGACGAACCATAGCGTTCATTTCGCTTCCTCCTTTTTCCCGTCTTCCTCTTTGCGACTCACATACGCCACTATGGCGTCGTGATAGAGCTGAGGGCGGGTCTTGCCTTCATTCTGACAGGTTGTCTTTATTTGTTTTTTTATAGATTCCGAAAACGGCATGATACGTAGTTGTTTTTGCATATATCCCCTCTAAAAAGATGTATTTTTTCATCTTGTAATTTAAGAATAGTTTAAATTTTTCATAATGTCAACAAAAAAAGTATGAAAATTTTGCACTTTTTTTATGCTTAAAATAAAGGAGTAGAAAAAAAATGGAAGCAAAAAACGATTTTTGGAAACGCTTTGACGAACTTAGAGGAGATAAAACGCTTCAAGATGTATGTGACAATACCGGGATTTTAATCGGAACAATAAAAAGATTAAGAGCGGACGCAAGATTCCCCAGCCTCGCCGATGCCGACAAAATCGCAAAATATCTGAACACTACAATAGACTATCTTCTGAACGGAGAAACAGACCAGTTCACGCCTCTTGAACGGGAGTTCATTGGAAAATTCCGGGATTCTCCCCGCAACATCAAAACCCTCATAGAACAAGTCGTAGGCTCCACAATTAACATTAACAATTAAAAAATTTTACTCTTTTTTTTTGGTTTTTATCGTTGACAAAAATCTTTATTTATGCTATATTTAAATCATAAAGTTAAAAATTACTAAAGTGTTTTAATTAAAAAGGAGGTCAAAATGCCTAGAGGCGGAATAAGAGAAGGCTCCGGTAGACCAAGGAAAAAAGAAGAAGAGAAAACCGTTTACAAAAACTTCACAGTGTCCTGTCTGCCGGACGAATACGAAAAGATCAAAGCCCTCGCCTTGCAAGAGGGCAAAACCCTAAGCCGGTACTTAGTTGACCTGGCATTGAACAACTGAACTCAACGCCCCGCAAGGGGCGTTGTTTTCACCTTAAAGAAGAAGTCTTCACCTCCGCGATCAACATTAACAATTGACCATAAAAACAAAAATAAAAACAAAAAAAAGAAGGCAAACGCCTAAGCGTCTGCCTTTATAATTTTTCATTTTTAAGCTTATTGCTATTATTTGTCAGCATTCATTCGACATTGCAGACAGAATATTAAAAATATCTCTATCAGCGGGGAATCCCATTCTTACGATGTTGATTTTGTACTCACTCGCAAGAGTTCCTATTTTATTCATAAACCGGAAGTTTTCATCATTTATTTTTGTCAGGAGATACTGCATCATAATGAGCCCATTGTAAAGTCGTCGCGTTCTGCCGTATTTATCTTCATTTGTTTCAAATAGACTGACAAAATTTTGATTATCTAATTTTTTAGGAAACGCAGGTTTTATTGAAATAGTCTTGTTCCACAATCTTGCATGGTGAGCACACACATTCCTGATAATACACATTTGTCTGATCCAAGAAGCAAAGACTGCATTATCTCTAAAACCGTAGTGCCTTGCTATGGTCTTTTTAATTGTTTTCGATAAAGAAAAAGCATACAAATTTGATATTTCACCAAAAGTCATTATTTCCACTAATTTCCATATCGGAGGCAAATCATTCAGATATGTGTTTCTAAAATGTTCTATAAATTCTTCTTTTGACTGTGAAAATTCGTTTTTCAGCTTTTCAATGCAATCCGCCTTAGCTTTATTATCGATGAATTTAAAACAACTGCCATTCTCAAAGGGGAATGCTCCGTATGCCAAAGCTATTTGATACGCAAATTGTGTTTTAAAGGATATTTCTATTTCACTTATGGCATCAAATACAACATTCCTCAACTTTTTGTCAAAATTATAAATTCTGATGACATCTTCAAGACAAACATCATTTTTAAATCTGTGATGGTCGGAGTCTTGTTCATCGTAAAAAGAATACCAGTATCCTTCAAGCCTGTAATAATTATTGTTTTCCAGTATTTTTTCAGCGGCAATATCATCACGTATAATCAGACCTCTGCTTTTCAGCAGGTTTATTTGTTCTTGAATTGTTAATGCTGGTTTAGAAAAAAGCAATTTTTCCATAATAAAAACAACGGACCCTCTCATTTGAGGAAGCAACAAGTTGCTCTAGCCTTGGAGGGTTCTGTCAACTTTATAATAAACAATCCGGCAACAAAAAGCAATAAAAAATTACAAAAACGTCTTTGCATTTTTCAACAAAAGTTTGCATTATTTTTAAAACTTTTTCTTATTTTTTTTGAATTTTCTATTTACAAAAATTCTAAAATATGATATATTATAATCATCAAGGGTAAAAAGTTGACTTGCAACCAACATTTCAATAATAATTAAGTATCATCCCAGCAGGGGTTGCCCTGTTGACCCCTCACCGTTGGGTGAGGTTTTTATTTATGACAAGAGTTTCTTTTTTTATAGACGGATTTAATCTTTATCATAGTCTCAAAGACGCTGCTCCGGATTGTAGATGGTTAAATCTGCGAAAATTATGTGAACATTACATAAATCCCGCAAAAGAGAATATCGTTGCAATATATTATTTTACAGCAATCGCTACTTGGCAGTCAGATAATACTAAAGTTCAGAAACACAGACAATATATTGAACGGCTACAAAAAGAAAACATTATACCAGTTCTTGGCAAATTTAAAGAAAAAGACATTCACTGTAAATTATGCGGGAGAAGCTTTAAATCACATGAGGAAAAACGAACAGATGTAAATGTGGCTCTTAAAATTGTTTCTGAAGCTGTGCTGAATAATTATGATACAGGCATTCTTGTTTCAGGGGACACTGATATGATTCCTGCCATTGAAACAATTAGAAAACTGTCATTAAATAAGCGTATCGGTGTCTTATTCCCATTAAAAAGACATACAAACGAATTAAAAGAAATTGCTGACTTTAATATAAAAATAAAAAAAGAAATTCTTCTTAACAGTTTATTTGAATATGACACAGCACCATCAGGTTGGGTTCCCCTAAAATCCGAACGGAGAAACAGACCAGTTCACGCCTCTTGAACGGGAGTTCATCGGCAGATTCCGGGATTCTCCCCGCAACATCAAAACCCTCATAGAGCAAGTCGTAGGCTCCACAATCAACATCAATAATTAAAAAATTTTACTCTTTTTTTGAAAAATCTTTACAAAACTGTAAACTGTAGTTTACAATATCCTTGTATGAAATATGATGTAAAACAGACAGAGACCTTTTCCTTGTGGCTTAAAAAATTGAAGGACAGGATAGCGAAAATCGCAATTCTTCGAAGAATAGTAAAGTTACAAGATGGTGTTTTTGGAGACAGTAAGTACATATCTGACGGAATATATGAATTAAGAATAAATATCAGTAAAGGATACAGGGTTTATTTTACAAATGAAGAAAACCTTTTGTTGATTTTGTTGATTGGCGGCAACAAATCCACACAATCAAAAGACATTGAAAAAGCAAAGGAGTTAAAAAATGGAAAAAAACACTAATTTTGACGTAGCGGAGTATTTGGATACAGAAGAGCTTCAAAACGGATATCTGCAATATGTTGCAAAAGAAAACGACCCTTATGAACTTTTAAAAGCTATTAAGGATGTTGCAAGAGCTAAAGGAATGGCTAAAGTTGCCAAAGAGGCGGATATTACCAGGGAGGGCTTATACAAAGCCTTATCATCAGATGAAAATCCTGCGTTTTTGACCGTATTTAAAATCCTAAACGCAATAGGCTACACGCTCGCCCCTATGCCTATTTCATAATCTGAATAACGGCTAGTGTAATCTTTACTTTCTTTCCCCTCTCTTGAAACTCCTAACTCCATTACTAACCGATTCAGTTGGAAGTGAACCTTTTGACAGAAATTGAAAAAAGGCGTATAAAACTGTAATTACAAACAACAACAAGATTTATACGACATAAAATGACATAGCACGGGCGTTAATTTTGACTTTCAAACCCTACCGTCGTCAAATGTTAAGTTGTTTTTGTAACTTGTTGTTGTGTAAGAGGTTGTTAGTTAGAAAAACAAGAAAATCAAGTTTTTCGCACCTTTTTCTAACTAAACTTCTAACTATTGCGCTTTTGGAGTTACACAAAATGACAGTCCGCGAAGACCCGAATTATTTTGTTCTTTTCAAACCAAAAAACAGTCCGTATTATTACTACTACGTTTACAGGTACGGAAAAAAAGTTTGGCGTAGTACCGGAGAAAAAACCAAAATCAAAGCCAGGCAAGCAGTTCTTAAAAGAATTTTAAACGACAACATCTTAAATGAAAAAATTGTCTATAAAAAATTTAAAGATTTTGCTAACGATTTTTGGAATTATGACACTTGCCCTTATATCCAGGACAAAATCAAAAGGGGCGGGCATTGGGCAAAAAAACAATCAGTCACCAAGACCACTCAGTTAAACAAATACATTATGCCTTATTTCGGCTCTTTGGTTTTAGAGGAAATAACTGCCGCTAAAGTAAGGAGCTGGCTTTTGAATCTTGCAGAAAAATCAGGAATGGTGAATAAAACCTGCAACGAGGTTTTAACAAATCTTCGATTGATTTTGGATGAGGCAGTAGTTCAAGGCTTTATTTCAGAAAATGAAGCAAGGAAAGTAAAACCGCTAATTAAAGGAGAATCGCAAAGAAAAGGCACGTTTTCCGTTGAAGAAATAAAAAAACTCTTCAAACCGGGCATATGGGAAAGCGAACTTGCAAAAGTCGGCTGTCTTATATCCGCATATACAGGAATGAGGCTAGGAGAAATCCGGGCATTGACTGTTGAGCAAGTACATGAGGATTACATAGAAATAAACGCTTCCTGGGCGGAACACGAAGGGCGGAAATGCACAAAAAGCGGACATAGCAGAATTGCCCCCATAAGCAAAGAGCTGTTCAACATCATTAAAAACATTGCACCGTTTAAAAAAGGACTTATTTTCACTTATGACGGAATTGTTCCGGTAGGAGACAGTTTTTTCAAACGCTGGCTGTTAAAAGCAACTGAAAAAATCGGGATAGATATGAAAGAACGCAAAATAAGTTTTCATTCATTCCGATATTTTATGAATACAAGGTTAGTAGCTGCCAATTTGGAAAGTGAAAAGGTCCGCAGCATTATAGGGCATGAAAGCGCGGCAATGACAAGCCATTACCTGCTTCTCACCACTCAGGACATGAAAGATGTCAGGGAAATACAAAAGAATGCAATAGGAATTTAGCCTTATCTTATCAGTCTTCTCCTCAAACTCATATGCACCTCATCTTATTTCAGCAATCCGTAAACCACCGCTCCCACGGCAACGCCCACGCTGACAAGTCCGCCGAACCTCAAAAGGCCGTACCGCCTTTCAAGGCTTGCGTTCTCTCTCTTCAATGCGTCGTATGACGTCTGCAAGAGCTGTGCTTGCGTCTCTGACTTCTCCAGCCGTTCCCGCAGCGGCTTCAATTCCGCCCTGGATAGCTCCAACTGCCGATTTAACGTCTGTGATTCCGTCTGCAACTTCTTTGATAACATTGTTATCTGATCCCACTCGGCTTTGGTTACGCTTATCGTTCCAGGCTCGGAGCACCAAAGAGGCAATACCGCCAAAAACAGCGCCGCCAGCAAAAGAAAGAATTTCGCCAACCATTTCATTTATTCCTCCACTTTTATAATGAAGTCGCCATAATCGTACATAGCTACAGGCGCCTTATGACTGATTTTCGCTTCCAAGTCCAAAATGTCGCACTCCGGAATGTACTTCAAAAGATTCTCTCTTTTTGTTTCTTCATCATTTACATAATATTTCATTCGTTTTTCTCCTTTACTTTGCTATAAAAAATTTTCCGTAACGCCCTATCCAAGTAACACGTATAACCGGCAATCTTATTCGCCCAGCGTTCAGTGTAAAAATCGTAATAACAGACGTTCCTAAACAATCCTATTGTTTGCAAACTCGCCCAAAGGAACGAAGGCAACCCGATAACGATAAGATACAGCCACCCTAAACATAAGCTTTGCCGGGAGTGTCCATACTCGTGGCTCACCGTAAACTTGCTTGCGTCTTTCGGCACGAAAACAAACAATCCGAGACTTAACGCCCCGGATAAATTCCAATAATACACAACGCGTCCGTAAGCTCTCGATTTCTCGAAAAAGATTGAAATAATCCATCCTATAAGCGATTGCGGAAGCGTCCAAATAAAAATCAGAATAGTTTTAATCACAAAACACCTCGTTTTATTAAAGAAAAAGCGATATTCGCTTGAATAAGATTATTCTTAATCAAGCAATTCCGAAAAAAATGATATTAAACGCTGTTTCCCTCAATATTCTTTTTCGCCCTCTCGATCAAGTCCTTATCCTTAGCGGTTTTCACAACACTGAAATGATCCAAAAAACCGATAATTTTCATAAGGACCTCATCATCTTTCGTGTTAGGCGTGAGTTTCACAATCAAGCTGCAAACAAAAATCACGCCGAACAGCACGCTCAAAATCACCTGAATATGACTTACAATCCAAGTTATTATATCCATATAAACACCTCTCCATATCGCCCGCAGGCTCAGTTTATCGCTTTATCGAAAGCAACCTTTTGCAAATGATTAAACGCCTTAGTCGTTTCTCCGTTGATATGACCTTTTTCTTTCACCTCGTTAAATGCGGATGAGCAAAGCCCGATAAGCTCCTTTGTGAGGACTTGAAGCGTTTGTACCGAATTCTTCAAATCTTCAATATCCGTTTTCACTTTTTCAAGATTCCTAGCCCTGGAGCCGTAACTGTTGATTAACGCCACGCCGATAAACGAAACAACAGAGAAAAAGGACGGAATCGCAACAATTAGAACTTCTTTCATTTTTATTTCAATAAAGCCCCGCCTCGGTTTTGCCCCGAAGCGAAGCGAACCGTATTAAAACAAAACACCATAAACAAAACCGCCTTGGTCCTTTACCTCTCAAGAGGGATAGGGACCTAAGACAGTATCGGCTAACTAAAATGTCCGCGCTTTATGACGATTACCGTCAGTCAAGCTTGAATTATGGAAATTTTTGTGTGAATCAACCAGACATCTCCGCACCTCTCAAGAGGAATAAGAGCTTGCCCGCGTTAATCCTTTTTATTCTTACGGCGAATCTCTGCAGCGAACCGCCGAAAAATACTGTTTAAGGGGATGGTTTTATTCTTCCCCACACCCCGTACAAATGGACTTCGGGACGACTGCAAGCCCACTTATGATCTTTAGATGTATATGTCGGAACATATCTGTTGATTTTAACGCTATCATAACCCCATATGATTGCATCTGCGGCAAGGGTGCGAAATTCAAAATCAGGAACAAAACCCATGAAAATATAATGTCCTTCCAAAATCGAATCAGGCTGATTCATCACATCAGGAAGCGTTACCGGCAAGGCGGCGCCGCCTTTCCGCATTGTTATTTTTTCAGTCTTCCTGTTAATCTTCGCACCTTGCGGGAATGCGTCCCAATGCAAATAGACTGTATTCTCTTCCAAAGGTTCCGGAAACCCCCACTTCGCATAAAGCGTTAAATATCCTCCGGAATACACCCACCCGTCAGCGTCAGTATAAGTTACTATCTGCGTAGCGCTCGTTTCCTCGTCTATATACCGGATGGTTTTGTTTTTGACTAAGAACAGCTTTTCATCAAAAAGCATAGTCCCCGACGTACATTCGGGGGTTAGATAAAAGCCTTTTAAAATTCTCCCATTGGCATCTTTTTCGGGCAAATCGCTCGCATATGCGTTCAAATCCTTTTCGCCGTATGCTATCTGCGCATTTATCTGACGCGCGCCCCCTACGATGTATATCATCTCGCCGTTAAGGTTGTTCCTTTGCAAGAGAAAACACACATCCGTGAAGCCGTGAACGGCGAGTCCCAGCTCGTTATAGTTTGAATACACGTACGTCGTGTTGCCAGCCGTCCCGCTTGTTCTGATTGTGGTGATAGTGGAGGAGTCAATCACAATATCATTCACGCCTTTATCATCCCACAAAATAACGCCTGTTCCTTCGTCTTTTTGTCCCATGCTCCAAAGCAGGGAAACCGAGAAAAGAACCAATAAGAAAGAAATAAGTTTTCTCATACGTCAATCCCCCATCTCTTAAGCGTCTCCGCGTCGAAAAGCGTGGTGTACACAACGGAAACACCGCCCTCATTGTTCGTAATAGTCGTTTTATGGAGATTGCCTTTGATGAATCTGTTCAAGGCGTCGTCTCCGGTGTTCACAACAGGAGTCGCCGTATTGAAAACTAAAACATAAGAGGGGACATCCCTTCCGTCTGTATCTTTCGTTGTGATTTTTTTCAAATTCGTTTTCAAAAACAGCCTTATTTTTTCGTCAACAGTCGGCTCGTCTTCTTCTTCCACCCACACGCGTACAATTCTAGTCCCGCCGTCAGTATACCGCTCCGCCCAGTGATAACCCTCGCTCGGGGCGGTCTCCGGCTTATCTCTGTATACTATCTCTCTGTATTCGTTTTCAGTGAGCCAAAACAAAGGCGTCGGGTTATAGTACACGTTGTTTATTGTTCGGGTTTTCGGTGCGCGTATAAGCGCGTTTTCCACAAGTTTGCCGTAATCTTTCATTTACGCCTCCTCATAGCTGGCATACATAACGCTGATAACCTTTCCCGCATTGAAGGCTTTTTCAAGGGAAATGAAAAGAAGCTCATACATAACGCCGGCCGTCCATTCAGGCTCGCCGTTCTCCCAATCAAGAACATAACCCGCAGGCGGGGTTATAACCATTGAAGTATTCTCTCCGGCAATGAAAGTAAGTTTATAACGGCTTTCCACCGTATCGGACGGGGACTCCAACGTAAATGCAAGCTCCATATCGTCCGGACTGTCCGTTATTACGGTTTTTGTATTCAAATCAAGTTTTGTAAAATCCGCAGTGCTCGTTTTCTTCATTTTCAAGGCTCCGGATGTTCCTTCTTCCTCATCTCTTCCCCACGCAAACCGCGAAGGAGGTACAAAATCTCTAGACATAATGCGCTCCGTCTCTTTTTTTCTTAATGCTACAATCTTTTGCATTTAAAAACTTAAAAACGTGTTATAGAGATTTTAGGTAAAAAAAACCGCCATTTCAGGCGGTTATGTTCTGTTTCTGTTCGAAATTCGGGCGGTTTTGTTCTATAATTCAAATCAAAACAGCATTACAAAGCACAAGAGAAAGCAATATTCCGACGATAAGCCAGAATATAATCCCGATCTTGTATATGTAATACATGGGTTTTGCAAGAAAATCAGTTTCCTTATCAACTTTATCCCAAAATTTTTTATTTTTTTCTTCTCGGCTTTCTTTTTCCATTATCTCCCCCCTTCATGTTTTTTTTAGCACTTTCACAATAAAACGGCTTACAGGCTCCCCCGCTCTCTCCGCTTTTTCTTTTATCATCTCCAAATCGGCAGGCAAAATGCTTATGGACAAGTGCCTAACTCCCTCCCCCGCCGCTTTCTTAGGACGGCCTCCGCCCTCTCCGCGCTCCGACCAGCCGGCTTTACGCCCCGCGCCTTCTCGTTTTCCGCCTCTCGGCATATTTCACCTCACTTGATTATTATTTTTTTTATCTTTTAAAAATCTATAAAAGAGCGTCCCCAGGAACACTCCGATTGCCACACCAATTATTATTCCGATTTGCATTTGATTTTCTCCTTATATCGTTATAAGCTTTCTTAAGAGAGGGGCTTAAAGCCCCACCCTTTAAGAACTGTTTTTTTTGTTCTTGATTTTGTCGTAAGCATAGTTTGCGAGCAATCCTGAAATAAAGCCTGTAACTATGCTTATGATTATTGTTAAAAGCATTTTTACGTCCTTACATTATTTATATTATCATATTTGTTTATTTTTATCAACTATTTTTCAATCAAATTTATATTTTTTTTTCAAAAAAAAACCTGCGGGCTCGTTTCCATCCGCAGGCAAAGAAGAGAGGTCAAAACAAAAATTAAAAAGTGTTCACAATAATTTCATTGTAATGCGATTCAATGTCGTATTCGTTCAATTCCGGAATTGTTGAGAGCGCGTTTATCTGCGCTTGTAAAACGCTGAAAATGTTTGTGAACTCAACATAAATCGCTTGAGTTTTTCCGAAGATCTCTTCAAGCGTCATTCCTGATTGCAGCACCAGGCCTAAGATTTTATTCACGGTGAGTGGCTCATCAAAATTAAGACGCACACCATATTCGGAATTTATGCGTTCCGCGATTTTCTCAGAAATAAAAGTGTGCAAAGCCTCAATCTTACGAACTTTCAATGTAACGATGTACTCCGAGCTTTTATCTTCGATTTCCGCCCCGTTCCATTCCTCCCATGGCTCCAGAACATAGAAATAATGCTCTTCCAGAACCTCGGCGATTTTCAACCCCTGCTCGTTGGCGGACGCAATGAACTCCAATCTTTCAATTTCCGTGTTGTAATTATGTTTGCTTGCCATAAATCCCCCTTAACTCACATAACCGCGCGCCACCCAGTCTATTGTCATTGTAGCAGAGGCTGTATTCGTTTGGTAAATTCTAAATCTTGACACTGCATGAGCTGAACAGGAGATTCCTATTGTAGCGCCGTAACCCGTTTGACTATTGCAAGCCATAACCGTATAACTCGTGTTTTTATAGTTTTTAAACAAAGTAACATCTGTTAATGTTTTATGCGCCAAGGATGACACTCTCCCGCCTTGTTCGCAGAATCCGTCCGACCAAACGCGGTACCAGTTCCGCCCGCTCGTCCACGTGTCGGTAACGTATTTTATATTATCAGCGTGCAAGTTTTTGACATATAAGTCTTTGTAATACCTGTCGCTGCGTCCGATGTCGTACTTATTATTCGCGTCGGGATACAAGCTTTTTGTTTGCAAGCCGTAAGATGAGCCGCTTATTTTCAGTGATGTGCCGGTAAGCCGGTAATACTGCCCCCGGATAAAGGTATACGCCTTATTGTTGCTATCCGTAAGAGTTACGATGTCTCCGCTCTGCCTTGAAAAGTACTTTATGCTCACCGACACACCGTCTAT
>Ga0256407_10009171_pt1 | contig 14239 bp, 10 predicted proteins | sample RumenRJG_04DNA_FD_193489 | JGI IMG/M metagenome (GOLD analysis project Ga0256407, IMG submission 193489) | Bovine rumen microbial communities from Lethbridge, Alberta, Canada - RJG_04 | ecosystem: Host-associated > Mammals > Digestive system > Stomach > Rumen | place: Canada: Alberta... | reverse complement strand
GCTTTCGGTTTGGATAATGAAATCCACCTCCACTTGTGAGTCATTGGTGGAATAGTAGTGGATGGGCACTTCTGATGTTATCAACTGTGATAATACATATTGCTCCGACAATGCCCCTTTGTATTCGGAAAACACATTGTCACCCAACAACATCTCCTTGGCAGACACATCCATCAACGCTCCGAGAAGTCCAACATCGTTCATATATAGCTTAAAAACTGCAGGTTCTTCATAGAAACGTAGAGGTCTGGCCGGTTTGTTGATACGGGTAATCTTGTATATTAACCCTGCATCTATCAACCATTGTATTGATGCCAGGAAATCGTTTGCGCGGCTACCTTGTTTTACATCGGAATATTTAAACTTCTTATTTTCCTTGGCCAGTTGCTGAGGTATTGCGTCCCACACCATAGCGATACGTTCTGCCTCACTGCGCGAGGTATGCTTGGAGAAGTCTCTGCGGTAGTCCGACAGTATCTGTTTCTGAATCTTTCTTACCTCGTTGGGTTTCCCGGTTTCGGCAAATTCCTTCACGGCTGCAGGCATTCCTCCTACATAATAGTATTTACGAAGCATCTCAATAAAGAAACTATTGAGGGAGCTTGCCGTCTTCATATCGCCGTTATGCAAGATTTCGGCTGCCTGCCTATTGCCCATAGCCAACACGAACTCCGCAAGCGTCATAGGGTAGAGGTTCAGCATATCCACCTTCCCTACAGGGAATGATGCACCTTGATGCAGAGAAATCCCCAAAAGAGAGCCAGCCACCACAATATGGTATTGGGGTGCATCCTCGCAGAAATATTTCAGCGCGGTCAGAGCACGTGGATATTCCTGCACCTCATCGAGAAAAACCAGTGTCTTTTCAGGAATGATATCCACCCCTGACAAAACAGATAAGGCTGTCACCATTCGACTGGAGTCAAAATCCCTGAATACTTCCTCTATCTGATCTGCTCTCTCGCAGTTGATATAGGCTGTTTTTTCATATTCTCTCCGTCCAAACTCCTTCAATATCCAGGTTTTCCCAACTTGACGTGCTCCATTCAGAATAAGAGGCTTTCTATGGGTATTATGCTTCCATTTTAATAAATCATTGTATATTAGACGTTCCATTGTTATTGACTACATTTTTTTTGATGATTATCGAGTGCAAAAATACATTTTTTTGGACGAACAACAAAGAAAAAAATACATTTTTTTGGACGAAATGCATATCTTATTGACTTCCCCTGAAATTGGTTGACGGATTTGGGATGGTTAAACTGAATCGGTTTACATTGTTTGCTTCATATCCCTGATCTGGTTTACGCCATCACGATTTTGGTTTACACTTTGCGTCACATTCACCTGTTTTGGTTTACAGCCGTCCTGTTTTGGTAGACATTGTCAAGGTCGGGTGGCTCTCGTTTGAATTCTATGCGGTTGGTATTGGCTATATTTGATAATCCTTGTTGTTATATTCTTACATGTATGAAGGTCTGTGATGCGAGGGGAAGAGTGTTTCGCTGTCGGTGATGGCGTCCAGCCAGATGTCGGTTGTAATGTCGATTTGGGCATTGCTGAGGTCGGCACCGGAGAAATCTGCATCCTTCACCTCGCAGCATTCTATCTCTGCGTTGCTTAAATCGGCATTGCGTAGGTTGGCTCCAGTAAGGTTACAGAATCCTATATAGGCGTCGGAGAGGTTGGCACCTTCAAGGTCGGCATTGCTCAGGTCCAATTCGTCGAGGAAAGCCGTGCTGAGGTCGTCGGTGCAGCCTTGCTCCTCTCCAAGCCTGGCGATCACTTCTCCCTGCATGTTCCTGATTACGATAGGTTGTTCCTGCATATTTTCTTCATATTATAATATTATACATCGTCCTGGGTCAAATCCGTTAGTTCTATGTTCTCCATGAGAGACGTACCCCAACTGGTTAGAAATGACACGTGTGTCGCCAATCTGTGCGTCGATATTCCTATGCGAGTGGCCGTAAATCCAATAGTCGATGCCTGACTCTGCGATGTAGTTGCCCAATTCCACAGTAAAAGCACCATTTATCAGGCTGTCGCGGAACTCAAGAGCGGTGCATAGTCCTGTCGGCACATGATGTGTGAGCACAATCTTGAACTTTGCAATACTCTCTGAGACGGCCTTCTTCACAAACTGCAGGCAGCGCTCATGCTCAAGGTTGAAGGTGTCGGACGAAAGACGGTGGCCGTTGTATTTGATTCGGTAAAAGTCACTCACGCCCCTCTCTGTCAGATAAGAGTTTTCGGGTTTGATATAAGCCCAAAGGGTAGAGACAATGATATCGACTTCACCCATATTGACAACTCCATTATAGTATGCATGCACGTTTGGTCGTATCTGCTTGCAGTAGCCGTCGGGAATGGTGGCGAGGTCATAGTGCCCGTAGAAATCGTGGTTGCCAAAGCATACAATCACCCGTTGATAGTGTTCCGAGGCCCAATTCCAGAATTCATACCGTGAATAGGTGTCCTCTTTCGAATCGGGGAGGTCGAGATAGGCGGTGTCGCCCGCAACGAGCAATATGTCGCCCGTCACCTCCAACGGATGCTCCGCAAGATAGACACGGTTCTCTGGAAATTCCAGGTGCAGGTCGCTAACAAATTGTATTTTCATGGTTCCAATATCTGTGCCATACGTTCAAACGCACGGATGTATAATTTATAGTTCCGGCTGTCGGATACGTCAAGCAGGTCATTCAACAAGGGGCTCTCCTCATTCTTTGCCAGTTCTCCTCGTAACATTTCTGCATAGAAGTGTCGGTGCTCATCGGACAGTATTTTTTTTAGGTCGGCAGCCATCCATTCTGCACCAGCCACAATGACGTCAAATCGTTCTGTATTGGTGTCCACCTCAGGAGGCAGCCCGTCGTGTGCCAATGCGTAAGCAACGTAGACATTCTGTAACAGAAAAGCCATGTCGGCGGCGTCTTTCTTGGTCTTCATCCGTCGGTCGTTCCAGGTATCCAGTTTGATTAGGAACTGACCGCTGAGTGATGCCAGCCGAAAAGCGAAGTCTCCGTCTACCGTCACTTTGTCAGCCGCCCGCATCACATCCTCAAAACAGCGCACCGACATCACGGGCGATCCCTCTGGTGGCCAAGCCACTTGGTCTTCTTCGGCTATTGCGCCAAACGGCACAATGTCCACCTCGAAACGGATGCGTCCATTGCTTCCCAGATAGTAGAAACGTTGTTTCTCCCGGGCTTTCTCGAAGTGGTTCTGCAACAAGATGCTTGTCAGCCTCTCATACTGGTTCCAGTCTTGCAGCATCACCGCCACATCCAAATCCATCGTGCGTCGAGGTACGTTTGTCACATCCAGCAGTCGCAACGCAATGTCGCGGGCCGCTGCACCCACCACAAACACCTCAGCACCCAACTGTCTATAGCAGCCAGCTAAAACCTGCAGCGTCTCAGCCATCAGGTCGTTTTGAAGCTCCTCCTTGCGAATTGTGTATTCCATAGTTTCTTATAGTTGTGGCTTGATGCGTTCAGCCGTTTCACGACATCGGTCGTCGTTGGTGGCCAACAGGTCGGCATACACCACCAGTAATGGCGTACCTGCAGTTTGCCAGAAGCGTTTGTAGACGAATATCTCGCCTTGTCGATTTGGTATCATACGACCTGTGGCAATCAGACCGTCGGCATTGTCAGCAGTATAGATGTCCCATCGTTCGGGTAGAATGTGGCCATCCAGCAGGGCGGCTGCCGGCTCTCCACCCCAGCACATCGTTTCGGGCAGCTGGATAGATTGCCACTGATCCCGCACCGCTGGCGAGAGGAATGTGAAACGGCTGATAAGAAGTTTGGGCTTCATCGTTTCTGCATAGCCATGTGTCCAATGATCTATCAGCGACTGACGTTTGCGGAGCAGTCTCGTTTTGCCATCATCGACAATAAAACCACGATTGGTGAGGTCTGTCAGCGTGCTGTGCACCGCTCCTACGGAAACGCCCGCCGCAGAGGCAATTTCGCGGATGGTTTTACCTACATTTTCCTTGTTTTGAAGCAGGTAAAAGATAATTAGGGTCTCTGTTTTTTGCATATTTTGTTCATTAATTACCTGTTGTTCAAAATTTTTGAACATGCAAATATTTTGAACAAACACGCTGCAAAAATACACAAAATAAATAAACTACGCAAATAAAATACAATTATTACTTTAAAATTTCATCAGCATCCTACGCGATTCCCACACGGCCCGCACCTCGTAGTCATTGAAAAAACGTATGGAAATCTTATTGCTCATTGTCATTAAATATATTCATGCAGCCCAATATTCACTAACTATTCAATGTCGAGGGCGTCGGTCAGTTCTTGTTTGAATTCTATGCGGTTGGTCTCTGTCATATTTGATAATCTTTGCTGTTCAATAAATATTCTGACGCAATGACGATTGACTCTGTGCTGTATTACTATCGGTTGTTGTAGAACAACCAATTAATGATACATGGGTAATCATGGAGTGTCTATTTCAATCGAAAACACGTTGAACGACATGTGGAACCACAATAGGCTCAATAGAATGTTGTTTTTCTTCATAATCATCATCCCATTGAAATTCAACCATCACAATGTTTTTACATTTATATGTAGGGCTAACTCTATATATAATTGGCTGATTGGACGGTAATATATCTATTTTTCCAATGGGAGAGACTGCGTCAATGTGTTCTTTGGGAAGATGTATCACAACATTTTTCGCTACACATTTCCCTTCATTAATAACGGAAAAATGATAATACTTGCCCTCGCCTTGATAGAGAAACTCCCCTTTAATAATTGCTTTCTTTTTGTCTTCTTCCTCTTTTTTGTGTTTGGCTATTTCTATTCTTTTTGTTTCGATATCCATTTGTTTCAATGGTTTGTCAAACTTGAAATAACTAATGGCATTCCAAATAATTGAAATTAGAGAAATGCCGATTGCAATAATGCTGAGTACGTCGCTTGTTTCCATTATATAATTTTTTTTTTTCATTATACCATAAAGTATTACGGTAGATCTACAATAGTAGAAATTTTGTATACTTACATAACCCACTGCGGCCATCAGCGGGATGAGGCTCAATCTACAATAGTAGAAATTTTGTGTGGTTTTACACCTGACCATTTTTTATTAATACGGCGGATATGATCTACAATAGTAGAAATTATGTGTAGTTTTACATCCAAGTGGATCTATGACCACAACAACCACGCATCTACAATAGTAGAAATTTTGTGTGGTTTTACACCATGCTTTCAAATTCAGTGGCAAAAATACTAATCTACAATAGTAGAAATTTTGTGTGATTTTACACCAACATGTAGCACCGCCCGAAACAACGATATATCTACAATAGTAGAAATTTTGTGTGGTTTTACACCATGCGGCGCAGGTGTTTGTTCATGGTCTTATCTACAATAGTAGAAATTTTGTGTGGTTTTACACCACGAGACGAACACAAACATTTATTAACCTAATCTACAATAGTAGAAATTTTGTGTGGTTTTACACCGAAGAGGCGGTTGCCGTTGGTCTTGCTCTGATCTACAATAGTAGAAATTTTGTGTGGTTTTACACCCGCTCGCCTGCTCGTGTGCTTCAACGACAGATCTACAATAGTAGAAATTTTGTGTGGTTTTACACCGGAGCCTCACCACACCGCAAGAGCGGAGGTATCTACAATAGTAGAAATTTTGTGTGGTTTTACACCATACTTTGGGTATATTGCTGTGTATATTATTATTACACGTGTAATGCCGCCACAATTCTGGGTGGTGTGGTATGTCATTTCAAAGAACTCACTTGGTTTTATTTTTCAATCACACCATTTTCTGCGCATATTGCAGCCATTCTTTGTTGCTGATGGCCAGCTTCAATCTCGACAAGTCGTCCGAGTGCTTAATCTGGTCGATAATCCACAATCCCTTCCGAGCGATGTTATATGCGCCATTCGCATCGGCATTTTCCGGCAGGTTCTTCCCGCATTTGCGGCTGTCGAAGAACTCTCCGTTGGCATTCATTACTGGAGAAATCAGATAGTCGGTATCTGTTCCCGTTATGCTGTTGCGCATTTGCAAGGTCAGATGCAGCAGATGCAGCAACTCTTTGAAGAATGCTGCATCACTCTGAGAGCAAATCTTCTCCAAGAGGTTGCCATCAATGCCGATGTTGTGTTTAGCAAGCAGCTCCTTAAACTTGTCTGTCAAATCGAACTCTTCGCTCACGAAGTTATTGTTCTGCTTCGGGTCTCGTTTTGTCTCGATGCGGGTGCCATAGGTGCAAAGCGTCCATTGTGTTCTTGTGTCGGCAGCCTTTGTGGTGAAGTCGTCATAATCAAATGTGAACTCAAACAACACTTTCTTCGCGTTGTAACGGATGCTTTTGAACTTGCCGAAGAAGGCTTTTGCCTTTGCCATATTCTCGTAGCGGGTATCAAGCAGATTGACGAAACCTGTTGTGGGGTCCATCTTGCTGGTGTTCCAGGCGGGAATGTAGAAAAGGAAACCACTCTGTTTCCCCATCTTTTGGAAACTCTCGAATTTGTTGGTGAATTGGTAGGCATTAAGCACACCACCCAATTCTGCAGCATCACACTGCTTGTCCACCAGATAGTTCAGTTTATCAATCAGCATCTTCTCGAATTTCTGGTACACCTGTTTCTCCACCTTCTGACGTCCACGCATAAATCCCATGTTCAAATCCTCAAGTACCACAATGGCGTTGTATTTCACCATTAGCTGGGCAATCTTGTGGATCACCTGGCTCATGTAGCCCTCTTTCAGTTCCTTGATGTTCTCTATCTCCATCCAGCTGCGGCGGGCCTCTTCACGCTTACCCTCTTTTGCATCCAGCAAGTCGTGATAATTGGTGCGGTAGGTGTTTCCGTTGTATTCGTTCACAATCTCGTTCAAGGAGTATTGTTCGACGATGTTTCCCTTCAGGTCAATCAACGACAGGTACAGCAGATGCCTTTCACCTCGGTCAATACCGATAATATGAGTGGCTTTGGAATCTTTCAGGTAGGCGTTCACCACAGGGTTGATGTTGTTGAGCCCGATAGCCTTGTAGTTCACAGTTATAGGCACATGCAACTGGAATTTGTCAACCGTATAGCGGCGGTCTTTTATCAGGTCGTAAGCAAAGACACTCTCTTTCTTCTTGTTCTGGGTGTTCTTGTTTGCTATTGGATGGTTGGCCGGATGGGTCGGCTTGTCGACCTTGATGCTATGCTTGCGGAAGAACACCTCGGCGCCACCGTTGAGTTTATAAACCACATCGGCCAGATTGCGCTCGTCGAAGAGCATCTTCCAATATAGCGTGTGCATGTTGGGCGTGCCTTTGCTGTAGGGCGAGAAGTCCTTGTTGTAGATTTGGAAGAGATAGAGTTTGCCCTCCTCGACCAACTGGTTGATGTAAGAGACCGATACATTAGTAAAAGAAAGGGAATAGAACAAGGAGTCGACCTCCGAATAGAACTCGGCCAGATTGTTGTAGTAGGTTTTGTTGGAAAAATGAATGTTGAAGAAGGAGTTCCATTCTTCGTGCTGCGACAAGAAAAACTTATAAAATGCAATCAGTTTCTGCAAGTCGTCTTTGTCCGTCTTGAAGGATTCTGTCTTTTTTATTTTCAGTATCTCTTCGGGAATCTTTATCTTTTGCTGCCACGAATTGGAGAAAGCGATGCGGGGCAGTTGCTGGCTAATCTGCCCCAATTGTTTGTAAACCATTTTCTCATAGCAATCACCTTCGGCCACCAGATATTCCGGCAGGAGAACACGACTATGTCGTTTGTTGATGATAGCCAGATAATAGTTGCCCTCTTTTCTCAACAGGGTGCATGTGTTGTCCACCTCTTTGTTCAGGTCCCAGCCGGCAAGCAGAGTGGAATTGTCGAAGTTGACTTTAATCTTTTCCTCCGAGTAGGGCTTGCTGGTCATGCGGTTGCGCACCATATTGTACAACGGGGTGATGTCGTTGAGCATCTCCCACAAAGGCGTGAACTCGCCATAGAACTGGCTATCTTTCTCGCTTTCGGAGCCGCTGCCCAATAGCGGCTTCACAAAATGCTGCAAATCTTTGATGGCATCAAGCAGATTCTTTATCTTCTCGACGTTCTTCTTGTCCTGTGAGAGGGCTTTCCCTTTGGGGTATTCTGTATTGAGCAGCGCTTTTACATCAGTATAGGCGTTTTCAATCCTTGCGAAATGATTCAGCTTTTGGCCATTCCCATTGTCTTCGGCTCCCATCTGGGCGAAATACGCCTCAACGGGTTTGAAATCATCCACTTTGGCTTGCATCATACGATTGATGTCGGCAATGGAGAAACTGTCAATGCCCTTCAGGGTTTTGGCAACTCTTTCGTCATACTTTTCTCCGCTTTCATTTCTCTTTACGGGAGTGCGGGATTTCAAGTCCTCCTCGATTGCGGCCTTGATGAGAGACCAACTGCCGAAATGCTTCTGCGAGATGTCGGTCAGCTGCAAATCATTGGGGATGTAGATGTGAGCAAGGTCATAGTCGCCGATATTATGCAAAAGGGCTTTCAACGAGTGATCGCCCTCGAAAACATGCTCTCTAAGGTCCTGATAGCATTTTTCGATGCCTTGCAGCATCTCGTTGTCGGAATTAAATTCGTCGGGCAACCACGAGATGGCATTGCGCTCACTAAGAATCTGTTTAAACAGAGGCTTCAGTTTGGGCAAACGTTTTGTTTTGTCCTTTTGCTGCTGATTGTACAGATTCACGTATTCATTCAAACCCTGAATCTTGGTTCCGTCATCAAGCACCATACCTCCAATAATGGCATTGTATACGTCAATCTGATTCTGGGTCAACACCATGGAAAAATAAGGCAGTTTGAACAGCTCCGGAATTTCATTCACATTCAGGTAAGGTTCCATCTCCTTGTACAACACACCAAAATGTTGTGCAACTTCGCTTGCGGCAATTTTCTCAAACACATCCATGTTGTCGATGAACTTTGGAAGGTTCTCGTCAATCATTCGGTGGGCGATGGACGTTGTCTTGCTGTCCGGAACATACATGTTCCTGCGGTTTTCGTGGAAACCGGAGAAGTATACCGTGAAGTCGTTGAATTGAGACAAATCCTGTATGATTCCTTCTTGTATCTTGCGAATCTCATCCGCACTCAGATTCTCATTGTCTTTCTGCGAAATGATGTAATCTTCAAATAAGGGTGTGGTCACAAACTCGGCCAAATCCTCACGAATAAGTTCCTTCCCAAACAATCTGCCGTATTGCCTGTCTTTCTTGAAGCAATCCGAAATCTGCTTTCGCAGCGTCTCTTGCACCTTAGACAAATCGTCTTTTCGCTTCGGGGTAGACGTAGGAAGATGATATAGGCGATAGAATTCGTTCAGAGAATCCTCCCAAACCGACCTTTGCAGATCATCTAATTTTCGCTCATAGTCGTTCAGGATGCGCTCGATGAACGCCTTATGATACTCGTCGATAACCTTCTTCACGGACTTGTAGCCAACAGCACGCTGATTGTCTCTTTCGAGAATACCGTTCTTTTCGATGTTTTCCTGCGTCTTCCCAACGGGCTTCAACTCAAAGCGCAAAGTTTTTGATAAAGAATATAAATTGGTGAATTGCGTAAGGTCGTTCATGTTGTACTACAATTGAGTTGCTCAATGAAATGTTATTTATTTTAGATTGCAAAGATACGCATTTTTTCTTGAATGACAAAATAAAAATATTAGTAATTGACTGCCTCCTCACACCTCATGGCGAGGTCAGGGAAACACGCGAAAACATCATCTTCCAGTTCCGGTTCCCTAAGCATATCGGCAAAATCCTCATAGTGAGCATGCTGCGCAACGAACACCTCTCCATCCTCTCTTTCCTCAAGTCCTACCGAAAACTCTTTAAGCCTCATAGAATGAACAACTTCAACAAGGAATCAATCCGATGGCATCATCACAATAACAGTATCACAATTAAAAAAAAGGATATCAATCACCGCTTTATATACTATATAACTAATTAATAATTAATAATATATATAAAGAATAGGGGATTTGTGACCCCTCAAAAAATAAACTGTGATACTGTTATTGTGATTATCAAAAGCAAATCATTTCACCTAAAAAGCAAACAAACAATGAAATACGACATCACCAAACCCTCAGCTCCCAAGCTATCAACACTCGTAAACGGGACAAAAAGCATCCAAATCCTCTTCTAAAAGGCCACAAAACACCCTCCGCACCCCTCCTTCCAGCACCTTTCACCCTCCTCAGCACTCACCTTCGCACTCCCGAAACTCACCCCTAATCCCTCATTCCTGAGCCTCTTTTGTGCCAATCAGACCACTCTCCCCGCCGAAATTAAGGTGTCCCCATCCTAAACCTTGACCCATTATCACTCTTAACTTTTAACTTTTAACTTTTAACTTTTAACTCCTAACTCTTAACTCTTAACTTTTAACTCTTAACTCTTAACTCATAACTCTTATCCCCCTGTCCCACCCCTCGTCCACCAAGCCCTCGCCATCGCCCAGAAGGTGGAACGACAGATCCTTCAAAAAGGGATTCGCAAGAGCCTCGTAGGAAAAAAAGGTCGCAAAGGCCTCGTAGAGAATAAGTCAACAACGAAGTAAACAACCAATTTCTTACAATTACAGTTCTTACAATTAAAAAAAAGGTACCCCTGATTTCAAAAACCCTTCTTTATAATACTTATAAATAATTAATAAATAATACTTATAAATAATTAATAATTAGATATATATAAATAAGAAAAGGGGTGAAATGAAAAAATGATACCCCTCAAAAATAAACTGTAAGAACTGTAATTGTAAGATTTCAAGAGCAACAGATTTACCTAAAAGGCGAACAAACAATGAAATACGACATCACCAACCCCTCTGCTCCCAAGATGCCAACCCTCGGAAAAGGCACAGAATGTATCAAAATTCTCCTCTCACAGGCCTCAAAAGACATGCGTGAACCCCTCGTTCCGATGCTTTCCCCCCCCTCTTGGAGCACATGTAAGCGGTTCTGAATTTCAGTATCCCGACCTCTCTTGGAAGGAACTTTGTGGCCAAATGGCCAACCTCGTGGCCGAATCCGGGGGTAACAAAGGCTATTTTTAAACCATGTAGAGGCCATCTGTCGCGATTCCTTATAACCTCTAAACGGCTACTAAACGGCTACTAGACGGCTACTAGACGGCTACTAGACGGCTAGTAGACCTACTGAAGACGGCCACAAGACGGCCACCGCCCACTAGTCTTGAATCTTGAATCCTGTGCCGCAGGCTGCGAACACCTATGAATATTAATCAAAGGAAGTGAGTCAATCCTGAATCTTGAATCCTGAATCTTGAATCTTGAATCTTGAACCTTGAACCTTGAACCATTAACCCCACCTAAACGGCTACTAAACGGCTACTAGACGGCCACAAGACGGCCACCGCCCACTAGTCTTGAATCTTGAATCCTGTGCCGCAGGCTGCGAACACCTATGAATATTAATCAAAGGAAGTGAGTCAATCCTGAATCTTGAATCCTGAATCTTGAATCTTAACCCTTAACCCTTAACCCTTAACCCTTAACCCTTAACCAAGAACCCCACCTTAACGGCTACTAAACGGCATCTAGACAGCCACTCCCTACTAACCTCATGTGTACGCTGTCCGTAGTACGGAGGCGGCGTCCATGCGGGACGGCGTAGATGTGGAGATGGTTGGTGCCTGATTGCGTTAATGCGTGTGGGAAGCGAAAATAGTGTGCCACCCATCTCGGCAAAGCAAACGAGTTTGTTTTGTACTCAACTTACGTGACATTAGTGTGTGAATAACGGATAACTTTCGTGTTTGTTGTGAAAACATTGGTGCTTTTTGTGAAATAGGGATATGTGAAAATGGTTGTAATTTTGCAGCATCGAACGAGATGAACAAGAATTGAATAATAAACAATAAAACAAATACTTATGCAAGAAATTACATTGTCAAACGGAGTGAATATGCCCTTGCTGGGTTATGGCGTCTTCCAAGTGTCGCCCGCCGAGTGCGAGCGTTGTGTCAGCGATGCGCTGAGCGTCGGCTACCGGCTGATAGACACGGCACAAGCGTATGCCAACGAAGAGGGCGTGGGTAATGCCTGGCGCAAAAGTGGCCTGAAGCGCGAGGAGCTTTTCCTCGTGACAAAGGTGTGGATTGCGAACAACGGAGAGGAAAAGGCTGCCAAGAGCATCGACGAGAGCCTGCGCAAGTTGCAGACGGATTACATCGACCTGCTGCTCATCCATCAGGCCTACGGCGACGTGAAGAAAGCCTTCCCCAAGTCCACCGTCACCCAAGGCTTCTCCATCTACGGCCACGAAGTCCGCACAGGCAAAGCCAAAGTGGAGAAATGGCTGAAGAGCTTGTAGGTCCATAGCAATAGGGCAATATTCTCTTGGAATTGACGTTATAAAAATATGGAACCCACTGGAAAAACTTACGTCGGAAGCGATGAACTCTATGCCGACGTGCAGCGCACTATGCGGCTCTGCGCCGAGATGAACAACGGCTGGCACACCGAGGCCGAGGTGCGCGAATGCCTGCGCGAGATTACACGCAGCGAGGTACCCGACACCGTGCGTGTATTCACGCCGCTTAACATCAACTACGGCCCAGGTGTGCGCTTCGGCGACGACTGCTTCCTCAACTTCGGATGCACACTTCTCGCCCTTGGCGGCATCACCATTGGCGACGGCGCCTTTATCGGACCCCACTGCGTGCTGGCCACCGAGTATCACCCTGAGGACCCCGCCGCGCGCCACACGCTGCTCACCAAGCCCATCGTCATCGGCCGCAACGCTTGGCTGGGCGCCGACGTCAAGGTGCTGGCCGGTGTCACCATCGGCGAGAACGCCATCGTCGCCGCCGGTAGCGTGGTCACCAAGGACGTCCCAGCCAATATGGTGGTGGCAGGCAGCCCTGCCCGCGTCATACGGCCCATCGACTCATAAAAGTAGCCGCCGATACTAATAACACCCTCCGCTTCGGCCGAGGGTGTTTTTTTCTGCCATTAGGCCCGATACTTCTATGATACATCAACGTTACTTCTACAATAGTTTAACGATATCTATAGTTGAAATATCGTTGAAGTATCGTTGAAGTATCGTTGAAATGACGATGAAAAGTCAGATAATAAGCGTGTTATGAGGGTGGTTTTCCGAAAGGTTCTCTGTAATGCAATAAAAATGAACTTTCTGCGTTATTTACAAAAGGGCAAGTAAAACGACAACCGGATAATTACGATGGATTATAGAGGAGAAGCGATAGAATGCGTCAAGGGCAATGTACTCCAGATGCACAAGGAAATATATGCCAAGTATAATGGGGATTTTGACAGAATCTATACCGAAGCGTACAATAACGCCTCCTATATGGGCAAGGTGATCGAACCCGGGAAGGAATATGAATTGAGTTATCTGGAGTGTTCGTGCCCAAAGGTTAAATGTGGAATGAGAAGTTGTCCGGAACAATGCGAATGTTCGCGACAGAGCATTTTATTTATTCTCTCGCAGCTTGAACCGGAGAGCCAATTTGATGTCCGAATTGAGAATACGATTCTTAGGGGGAGCGACCGTTGCACATTCACGATAACGAGACGAAAAAACACTTTATGAATAAGTTTCAAGACAGACCCAACCCCGACGAGGCTTTCCCAAATCCCAATCTTCCTCGCCTCTGCTTCATCAAGAACGTGGTGAAGAACCCGCGTATCATCATCGGCGACTATACCTACTACGATGATGTGGATGGTGCCGACCAGTTTGAGAAGCATGTCACCCATTTCTACGACTTTATTGGCGACCGACTGATTATCGGCAAGTTCTGCGCCATAGCCAAAGGGGTGGAGTTTGTGATGAATGGTGCCAATCACCGCATGGACGGCGTGACCACCTATCCGTTCTATATCATGGGTGGCGACTGGGGCAGCGCCATCGCTCCCGTGAAAGACGAATTGCCTCTGAAGGGTGACACCGTTGTGGGCAATGACGTTTGGATTGGCCAAAATGTAACCATCATGCCGGGCGTTCATATCGGTGACGGTGCCATCATCGGAGCCAACTCGGTAGTGGCTTCCGACATCCCTCCCTACGCTGTTGCCGTGGGAAATCCCTGCCGAGTGGTCAGGATGCGTTTTGATGACGAATTCATCGCCTTTCTGCTGCAACTGAAATGGTGGGATTGGGACATTGAGAAAATTGAGCGCAATTTCAAA
>Ga0256407_10009169_pt1 | contig 14243 bp, 7 predicted proteins | sample RumenRJG_04DNA_FD_193489 | JGI IMG/M metagenome (GOLD analysis project Ga0256407, IMG submission 193489) | Bovine rumen microbial communities from Lethbridge, Alberta, Canada - RJG_04 | ecosystem: Host-associated > Mammals > Digestive system > Stomach > Rumen | place: Canada: Alberta | collected... | reverse complement strand
TTTTGACACGAAGGAATATGCGACGGCCAATGGGGTGAGCGTCGAGATGGCCGCCAGGGATCTCCGTTATTCGTGGTTCGCGTCTCTGTGTGAGGAACATGGGTTCAAGGCTGTCGCCGTGGCCCACAATGCCAATGATAACGCTGAGACCTTGATTCTCAACCTTCTGAGAGGCACAGGGCTTAAGGGAATATGCGGGATGAAGGAAGTGTCTGTCCTTCCCGGATCCTCAGCGAGACTGATTCGTCCGCTGCTGGGTTTCACAAGGGACGAGATCAAGGCTTATGCCCTGTCGAAGGGGTTGTCCTGGCGTGAGGACAGTACCAATGCGGACTCCACTTTCAAGAGGAATCTGATTCGAAATGAGGTGTTTCCATTGTTTGCCAAGATCAATCCGTCCTTTCTGGACACTCTCAATTCAGACATGCGCCGCTTCTCCCAGGCTCAGGAAATCGCTGACGACTTTTTTCTAAAATACATCGGTTCGCCTTCGGCGGGGTCAACCAGCATCGATGTGAGAGAGTTGTTGGGTTTTGATCATTGGGAGTATCTGCTGTTCAGGATATTGGAACCGTATGGTTTCAATGAGTCTGTGATCGGGGACTTGACTGAGCTGATCAAGAGTGGCAAGACCTTCAGTGGACGTGAGTTCCATTCCCCGACCCACATCGCCACAACTTCCCGGACCGAGATATCGATAATGGCGGCGACAGACGGCGAAGGTCCGGAGGATGCGGCTGAGATGGTCGAGGTCTCAGGGCCTGGGGTATATTCGGTAGGTGGAACCCGGTTCTTGGTGGAAATGGCTAAGGTTGAGAGCCTTAAGCAGCCTGAGGGAGTCACGGTCACCAATCTCGGATTTCCTGTCACTATCCGTCGCTGGAATGAGGGCGACTGGATGCGTCCTCTTGGGATGGGAGGTCGGAAGAAGAAACTCAGCGACATGTTCGGCGACCTTAAATTCACCCCCTCCCAAAAAGAGAAAGCCCTCGTCATCGCTGACGAAGGCTCCCATGTCCTTGCCCTTATAGGCTATAGGATTGACGAATCTGTCGCTTTATCTGACCTCGAACTCGAAAGGAAGGCGGGCGAAGACAAGCTGACCATTACTCTTTGTCCAGGATCTCTGCCACTCAAGTAGAGACTTGGCTATTCCCTCCATCGGGGTTCCTTCCAGGACATTCTCAACGATATCCTCAGCGTTCGGATCCTTCGCACCGAATTGGGCCATAATCTGTTGCATCACGGTGAGAGGCTTGGGATAGCCGGTGACGTTCCATGCGGACACATCGGGATCTCCTCCCAAAGAAGCGGCGTAGGCGATGGCGTCCTCTAGGGTGCCCAGCTCGTCAACCAGTCCCAGTTTGAGGGCGTCAGCTCCGGTCCAGACCCTACCCTGAGCTATCTCGTCAACAGCCTCGTAGGTCTTGTCGCGACCTTCCGCTACGATATTCACGAAGTTGGTGTAGATGTCGTCAACATATTCCTGCATCGCTTTGGTCTCCTCCGCGTCGAAAGGTCTCATCAGGGAGATCATGTCGGAATGTTTGTGGGAGTTGACCGGGACGACATTGACGTGGGCGATTTCCTTGACGGTCTTTCCGAACTCGGGAATCGCGGAGAAGCATCCGATAGAGCCGGTGAGGGTGGTCGCTCCTGAGAAAATGTGGTCGCAACTATTTGAAATCCAATAACCTCCGGAGGCGGCATAAGCACCGTAAGAGGCCACGACAGGTTTGACGGCCCTTGTCAGGTCAATCTCTTCCTTGATCTTGCTTGCGGCAAGGACGGTTCCTCCAGGGGAGTTGACCCTCAGAACCACAGCCTTTACGGAGGAGTCGGCCCTTACCTTGGCGATGATATTGGCGAAACGGTCACCGGAGATGTTGTTGGGATCGTCCTGCTCGACGATATTACCGTTGGCGTAGATGACCGCTATCTTTTTCTTCGCAGCCGTGTTGGGCTTTACCTTAGCTGCCGCATAGTCCTTGAACGGGATGAACTTCACGTCTTTGAAGTTGTCCTTGCCTGCCAGCACCGCCATCTTTTCCTTGTATCCTTCCACGCTCAAAATCTCGTCAGCGAGATTGTGGGCGATCATGTCCTCAGGGAAATTGATCGAGAGATTGTCAATGAAGTAGTTGAGCGAGTCCACGCTGATTCCTCTGGCTTCAGCGGTCTCCTTCGCGATAGTCTCCCACATTGAGTTGATCATCACTTGATTCTGCTCCATGTTCTCCGGGCTGGGGGCGTTCATGATGTACATTTCGCCGGCGCTCTTGTATTTGCCGTGGCGGATTAGCTGGTAGTTGACCCCGAGTTTGTCAAGGAGGTCTTTGAGGAATATCATCCTTCCTCCGAGACCCAACATGAAGTTGTTGCCGCCATGGTGACTGGTGGTGTAGATCTTGTCGGCGACGGAAGCCAGGTAGTAGCTGCCTGATGTGTAGGCTTCTCCATAAGCCACCACAGCCTTGCCGCTATTGCGGAAGTCGCTGAGGGCTTCACGGATCTCGCTGACATTGCTCAGCTCGCTGGCTATGTTGTCAGTTTTCAGGAGAATGAGCTTGACTCCTGGATCCTCGGCGGCTTTGTGGATAGCGTTGACCGCATCGTATAAGCCGACCGGTGTGGTGGCAGAAGCGCCTCCGAGGCCGCTAAGTGACATGGAAGGCATGCTTTCGGTAGTCTGCTCCGTGATCACGAGGGAGCTCATATCCATCAGCAGTATCCCTTCTTTGGGCAGAAGGGTTGATGAGCCGCTTGAGTTGGCGGCGGATCCGGCCAGAGAGCCGATCATCATGATGAAGAAGATGGCCTTTACAATGCCCCAGACCAGCAGTCCGCAAAGGACTGCCAGGACCCATTTAAAAAATTCGTTTTTACGCATATTCCGTAGAATTTAATTGTATTCAGAAATCGCTGAAAATTAATGGAATAATATATTCGAGGGAAGATTTTCCACCGAGATGCCAGGGCCTTTGAGGCCAATTCGCAGTGACTCCTCGGCAAAGTTCTCGAAGAACTGGACTTCTATTTTGTGGTATCCGGCTTCGAGCCTGATCCAAGTGTCTCCTTGACCACCACCGTCCCTGTTGAGATCGACCAGAGGTTTCCCGTCGAGCCATAGCTTCGACCCATCGTCCGAAGAAAGGGTCACTTTATAGAGTCCCGTACGTTCTATTTTCACCAAGCCCTTGAATATCAGTCCAAAATGGTCTCCACGCTCTTTAAGGTCAGTGCTTATCGAGGTCGCGGTACCGCTGGACTTGGCGGGAGATGCGGCTACGGATTCCACACTCATGAAGTCTCCTTCGTGGTAGGTGTACAGCAGGCCTTCTCCCTCCGGCTCCACCTGGGCGGCGGGGAAAAACTCTCCGCCGGTCATCTGAAGCACATCGTTGACGGGCCATGACACGGCTTTTTTCCTTTCAAAGGATCCTTCCGCCCTGACATCCGCGACAGAGGCGCAGAAGAGGACAGAGTATTTTCCGGCGGCTGTTTCCCAGGATGAGGTGCCCTCGTTGAAGGATGCCAGCTCATAATCGGAGACCTTGAATTCCAGAGTCTGGGACTCTCCCGGGGCGAGAAGCTTGGTCTTCCCAAAAGCCTTGAGCTCACGGCTGGGCTTCTCCAGACCTCCATTTGGAGCGGACACATAGACCTCGATGACTTCCTTTCCGGCGACGGATCCAGTGTTTGTGACAGTCACTGAGGCGGTGAAACCGTCAGCCCCAGCCTTGACTTTTGGATTGGAATAGGAGAAATCCGTATAGCTCAAACCATATCCGAAAGGATAGGAGACACTCATCCCTTTTGTCTGGAAATACCTGTAACCCACCCAGATGTCTTCTGAATAAAGGGTGTAGTCCACGTTTTCGCCGGTGTTTTTCCCGGGGTCTTTCTCATCGTAATCATAGGGGAAATTCATGGATGACGGCACATCCAGGAAGGTGGCGGGGAATGTCATGGAAAGTTTTCCGGAAGGGTTCACCTTGCCGGTCAGGACATCGGCGATCGCGTTCGCGCCTTCCTGGCCGGGGGACCATGGCAACAGGATCGCATCGACGAGGTTCTTCCATGATGCGGTCTCGATGACGCCACCGATATTCAGGATAACGACAACTCTCTTTCCTCTGGGACGGAAAGATTCGCTGACATTCCGGATCAGCTCCCGCTCCACACTTGTCAACTCGAAATCTTCTTTAAGACGATCCTTTCCCTCTCCGGCATTGCGCCCGATCACTATCATGGCCACATCGTTCATCCTGGACTGCTGCTCGATAGCGGAAGGAGATATCGCGAGTTCCTTTGATCGACGGCCGCCGTCCTCCTCATATTCCATTGCGAAAGACGCGTACTGGAAGCCTTTCGCCTGCTTGTAGAACTCCTTCAGTTTGCTGTCAAGGGTGAATCCGGCGGCTTCCAGCGCATCCTGCATATTTACTACGTAGGCTTTGTTGACATCTCCAGAACCGGTCCCGCCGGCCACGAAATCAACAGACGACACACCATAGAGGGCGACTTTCTCGTTGCCGCTCAGCGGCAGGGTTCCTCGGTCGTTGCGAAGCAGGACCATGGACTCTCCAGCGGCTTGACGCGCGATGGCCGCATGGGCATTGAGGTCAGGGTTGTCTGAATATTTGTAACCTTTGAAACGAGGGGTCTTGACAATATATTCAAGGACACGTCTCACGTTGCGGTCGAGTTCTTCCGAGGTGATTCTCCCATCTTTGACTCCAGCGATGATCCTGTCGATCTCAAACTGCTCTCCGGGATCCATCACATCGTTGCCGGCCTTGACGGCTTTGACCGTGTTCTCCTTGTAGCCCCAGTCGGTGATGACGATGCCCTTGTAGCCCCACTCGTCCCTCAGTACAGTTGTGAGCAGGTCTTTTTTCTGCTGGGTGTACTCGCCGTTCAGTTTATTGTAGGAACTCATGACGGTCCAAGGATCGGATTCCTTAACCGCTATCTCAAAATTCTTCAAGTAGATTTCCCTAAGGGCCCGTTGGCTGATCCTCGCGTCGTTCTCGGTCCGGTTGGTCTCCTGGTTGTTGGCCGCAAAATGCTTTATCGAGGTTCCCACCCCGTTGGACTGGATGCCTCGCACGTATGCGGCGGCAATCTTCCCGGACAGGAACGGATCTTCGGAGAAGTACTCGAAATTCCTGCCGCAGAGGGGGTTGCGGTGAATATTCATACCAGGGGCAAGCAAGACATCCACTCCATGCTCCAGGACTTCATTTCCCATGGCCGCTGTCATTTTCTCGACAAGAGCCGTGTCCCAGGAGCTGGCTATGAGGGTGCCTACCGGGAAGCCTGTGCAGTAGAAAGTCTTGTCCGTCCCTTCCCTGACTGGATCTATCCTAAGCCCGGCCGGACCGTCCGAAAAAACGGTCGCCGGTATGCCTAACCGCCCTATAGCCCTTGTGCCTCCGCCGGCTCCCTGAACCAGTGAATATGGACTGCCTCCGACTAGGAGGGTGGCTTTCTCTTCAATGGTCAAGGATTTGAGAATCTCATCTATGTTATTCCCGTTCAGGCGAGGCTGAGCCATCGAGGCGATGGAGACTAAGAACAAGCCTATAGTTGGCAGGATTCGCATGGCATAATCGTTGAAAATCCCTGCAAGTTATCGAAAAAAATCCGTTTTTTTAGTATATTGCGACATTATTACCTTTTATTGACTTTTATTAACTATCAAGAAATGAAAACCTACGACTCAATCCGCAAGACCGTTTGCAAGGCTATTCCTGCCATGTTGCTCGGATTTGCCCTGATTTTCTCTACAGGACAAGTGGCTTCCGCGCAGATTCTCAATGACATTACCCGCCGCGCCAAGAATGCGGCCGAGACCAGGATCAAGATGGGTGCCGACAGGGCAGTCCACAAGGCTATGGACAAGGCCGAGGACGCCGCGAAGAAGGGTGTGAAGAACGCCGCTGACAACGCTTCCTCCAAGAAATCAAAGTCTTCTTCCTCGAATGTTCCTGAAGGCAGGAGCGGTGGCGCCAAGGCCGGTAACGGCTCGACTTGGTATGTGTCCGGCACCGGATCCAACAAGAACGACGGAAGGTCTCCCGAGACCCCGTACAAGAATGTCCAGAAGGCACTTGATGAGGCCGCTGATGGTGATGTGATTTGTGTTGCCGCAGGTAACTACACTGGCACTCTTGATCAGGGATTCATTGATATAACGAAATACGTCTCCTTGGTCGGTGGCTATAACGAGGACTTCTCCGAGAGGGATCCTTACGTTTACAAGACCTACATCCAGACCAACCCGAGCCACGTTTCCAAGAATGGTTCAAAGGCCGCGATCAACATCGAGGTTTCCGGAAGCAGGGCCAAGACTGTCATGGTTGACGGTTTCTCTGTTGATATGGGTGAACAGTCTCTTTATTGCGCCGCGGATCCCACTGACCCTGTCTCCGGTACTCCCGAGGGTTGCCTCACCGGCCGCAAGCTTATGGTAGGCGAGTCCCCCTCTACCGCTAAGGTAGGTGGAGCAGCGCAGGAACGTCGGGCTATCCACGGACATGTCGAGGGACATCTCGTGATCCGCAACTGCGTCATCGCCAACGCCACATTCTATGGAATCCAGATCATGAACAAGGGAGGCAATTGGGAAATATACAACAATGTCTTCGTGGCCAACTGCTACGCTTCATGCCAGATCGACTCGATGACCAAGGACGCCAACGAGTGCTTTGTCGATTTCCATCACAACACCGTGCTCTTCAGCTGGTGCCGCACCAAGGTCATGGAGGATATGGGTTACGGCTACCGTTTCATGTCAAGGGTTGACTCTGATGTCCACGACAACATCTTCGGTTGCTCCAATCTTGGAGCCATTGATTTCGCCCACCACGACTCGGACAAGGCTGTTGACGCGAAGCGTAAACTCAATATTGTCGATAACCAGTTCTTCATGAATGTTGCTGACATGATCATCCCTTCACAGTCTTATATGTGGCTTTATGTCAGGTGCGAAGAGTTTGAGGATGTCGAGGGTATCAACGAGTCCGGCAATGTCGAGCTGACCGACGAGAACTTCGTCACGAAGATCAACCAGCCTTATCTCAAGGGCTTCGCCAATCTCGAGAAAGTTGAGTCCTCCAGCTACAATCCTAACTCGGCCGCTAACCAGGTCCGCAGGGCCTTCGGCGTCAACCAGCAGGGAAGCGAGATCGTCCGCGTCACCATGTTCGCAAACAAGTATCCTTTCGAGGAGGCCTATAACCTCTTCGGTGCCCTTGAGGGATGCGGAGCTCAAATTTTGTAAATTATTGATTTATTGATGAAACCATCAATACCTAAAGGAACCAGAGATTTCGGCCAGCAGGAAATGGCTGGCCGAAATTATATTTTCGACACGATAAAAAGCGTTTTCCGTACATTCGGGTACGCGCAGATAGACACGCCGGCGATGGAGAATCTTTCCACCCTGCTCGGCAAGTATGGCGAGGAGGGGGATAAACTTCTCTTCAGGATCCTCAACTCCGGAGACGCGTTCGGCAAGGTTGACTTCGACTCCTTCAAGGAAGAAGACGGCTCTGTTAACTCCGTAGCTCTCTCCAAGGAAGTCTGCGAGAAAGGGTTACGTTATGACTTGACAGTGCCTTTCGCAAGGTATGTCGTCCAGCATCAGAATGAGCTTTCCTTCCCTTTCAAGCGTTTCCAGATCCAGCCGGTCTGGAGGGCTGACCGCCCGCAAAAGGGCCGCTACCGTGAGTTCTACCAGTGCGATGTGGATGTCATCGGATCCAAGTCCCAAATCAACGAGCTGGAACTTGTCCAGATTGTGGACAGGGTGTTCTCTCTGCTCGATGTGAGAGTACTTGTCAAGATCAACAACCGTAAGGTCCTGACCGGTTTCGCTGAGATCTGCGGATTCCCGGACAAGGTGGTCGATATCACAGTGGCTATTGACAAGCTGGACAAGATCGGGCTTGAGGCCGTCGAGAACGAGATGAGGGAGAAGGGCTTGACTGACAGCGCTATAGCAGTGATCGAGCAGATCCTGAAACTCTCCGGAACCACCGCCGAGAAGATCGCTTCGATGCGGTCCCTGATGAATGGTGGCTCTGCCTCCGGAATCGTGTCCGAGGCTGGTCTGAAGGGGTTGGACGAGCTTGAGGAACTTTTCGGCCTTATCGATGCCGCTGGGGTCTCGGCTCCTGTCGAGATTGACCTTTCGCTTGCCCGTGGCCTGAACTACTACACGGGTGCGATCTTCGAGGTAAAGGCGCTTGATTTCGCTATAGGAAGTATCTGTGGAGGTGGACGTTACGACAATCTTACAGGAATATTCGGCCTGCCGGACATGTCAGGAGTCGGAATCAGTTTCGGAGCTGACAGGATCTATGATGTTCTCCAGGGACTTGACAAGTTCCCTGCGGGGCTCAAGTCTGCCACCACTTTGCTTTTCGCTAATATGGGTACCGAGGAGGTCCGTTACATCTTGCCGGTGGCGAAGGCTTTGAGAGAGAAGGGAGTGGCCGTTGAGGTCTATCCTGACTCTTCCAAACTCAAGAAGCAGTTTGACTATGCTGACCGCAAGGCGATCCCGTTCCTCTCTATTACAGGTGGGAATGAGATGGAGGCAGGTCAGGTCAATGTCAAGAATCTGGTTTCTGGTGAGCAGAAGTCGTTCAGGACCAGCGATATTCAAGGAATCATCGTTTTTTTGGGACAATAGTTGGGGAAAATAATTTTGCTTTTTAAGGTTTTATTCCTACATTTGCAGTCCCAAATAACACCGCGGGGTAGAGCAGTCGGTAGCTCGTCGGGCTCATAACCCGGAGGTCGGAGGTTCGAGTCCTCCCCCCGCTACTACAAAGGGCAAGTCGAAAGACTTGTCTTTTTCTTTATAGCGGTTGAACGTTAAACAATGTTTTGTGATGAGGAAAGCTTTATTAAGTGTTTTGGTTTTAACATTGGCGTTGTTCTCTCAAGCCCAGACAAAATCTGTCTCTCTTGATTTACTCGGTTCATCCGGGGTGGCCGGTGTGTCTTTCGATTCAAGATTCAATGGTAATCACGGGCTCGGTTATAATGTCGGACTGTCTTATGCCTACGGGTCCGCATTGCTTGGTAACTACACATTGAACGGAATAGGAATTCCTGTCGAAATCAACTATCTGACAGGCCAGAGAAATAGTCATTTGGTTCTCGGCCTTGGCATGACAAACGGTATATATAAGTATTCGTCGCATGCCTTTTTCCTTGGGTATGGTGACGAAACGTCTGAAATCAATCCGGATAAGACCGATGGGACCTCATGGGGATACAACTTTTTCGGGGATGTCGGATACCGCTTCCAAAAGGAGAAAGGTTTCGCCTTCGGTGTCGGTATCAAACCCGCATTCGTCTTTTCTGACGGCAAACCCGACGGTGGCCTGCTGCCCTACCTAAGCTTCGGCATCTCATTCTAGGCTATTAAAATAGGCAAGGACAGCTTTCAAAGCTTTCGCGTCGCTGTTCTTTTGATTGTCTTCTTCCTTCCCGTAGTATGCTTTGAGGAAATGATCTGAGCCGGACCAGATGGTGTGGACATAGCCTTGGAACCTGCTAGCCGTGACGCGGGTCGTTTGCGTGCGGAACTGGATCATATCTTTGACTTGCTGGACAGCGGTAACGGGGTTCTCATAGCCGCAAGATACCACCGGGAAACCTTTCAGAGCAAAGAATACTCCGGTGAGTTCTGCCCTTCCATAGTGCCAGTCGCAGATGAGGATGTCCTTGGGTATCATGTCAATGGCTCTCCAAGTGTAGTTGTAGCTCGCTTCCCATTCCCCGATCCCGGTGGTGCGGCCGTCCAGCAAGCGGTCTCCCCATATCATCATTTGGCGGCCGGAGAGGGCAAGGTGGTCATGGATGGTCCTGATCTCACCGGCATAAAGCTCGGCCTTGTCCAGCCCATTGCAACGTGGGCATTCCTTTTCCCCGATATAGAATACCTCGTCCATTCCAGCGTGGAACGCATCTGATTGGAAGGCGTCGCAAAGCTCGTCCACGACATCGAACACGATCTTATGCACGTCCGGATGGAGAGGACAGTAGCTCTTGCAATACAGTCCCTGCGGGTTAGGCCAACCTTCGTAATCTTCGGTTTTTACCGAGGGAGTCTCGTCAAATTGCGGGTATTCCCTGAGAAGCGCATTGGTCTCCTTCGCCCACGACTGGTGGCCGAGAAGGTTGATGTGCGGGACGAGCCGGATACCGTTCTCCCTGCAGACAGAGACTAACCTGTCAACATCGGCTCGGGACAGCGGATTCTCATCCCTGAGTTCTGGATGGGATTCGTAGGCATACCCCCAATCTACCCTGAGAATCAGCAGGTTCACTTTCGCAGGTACGAGTTCTTCCTTGATAAAACGGACGAACTGGTTCATGTCCTGTGGAGATGGAGCGGCTATCGCTAACCCGCGGACCGGGAGTCTCTCGTCCAAGGTCTTTGCCTGGGCGCTGAAACCGATGATAATCGCGATGAGGATGAGCAATACTCTTTTCATATTCTTGAAATCTTGTTGTGATAAATGATTATTGGACGTATTCCATCTCGAGGACAACCCTAACCGGTTTGAACTTGGAAGGGCATTGGAACGTGACACTTCCGGATGGAGCGACCTGGACGGGTACCGCGATGGTCTCACCCTTGGAACCGATTAGCGTTGAGATGCCATACTGGTCTGAGGAAGGAGCGAAGGAGGCCGGGATCGTGGCTATTGTGACAGTACCTTTCACCGTGGATGTGATGTCAGCGTCGATGACGAGCTTGTTAGCCTCGCTGGCAGGAGTCGAGAACCTTGTGTTGTCTCCCATCACCCCGTAAGAGCGGCGGAACTCCACACCTTCGGCCGCCGTCAAATTGAATTTGCCGACATTCCCGCTTATTCCTGGATTGAAGAAGCAATGGGATATCTGGATGCGGTGGTCTTCCTCGTTACTAATCCTCACATCAAGCCCACCTGTGTTGAAGCTGGTGCCTTCGAGAGAGATCGTAGCCTGCTTTGTAAGCTCGGGCCTCGTGAAGTGGAATATGACAGGAGGGTTGGGGCTGTCGTAACAGCGGGGATTATTGTAATAATAACAGCCTATAAGCCTCAGCACTGAAGGCCCGTCGATGACATATCCTTTTTCCGCGGTATCGCAATATGACTGCTCGAGGTGGGCGAGACCGTCCACCAGATGTAAGAATACACTACCTTCCACGTTCTTGGAGAGCCAAGAGTGAATCTTATCGAAGAAATTGATGCTGGTCAGCTGGAAAATGGCGGTGTGGGCGTTGATTATGACGATATTGTCGAAATGGCAATCGCCTGTGTCCATGTAAATTCCATAGCTCTGTGGACCGGTGGTGCAATGGATGTGAGAGTTGGTCACGAACACTTCATATCCTTTCACGACTCTGAACGCCTTCAACTCGCAATTGCGTACCATCAGGAAGTTGAAGGATATTTTGCTAGCGCGGGGACAATACACTCCACCGCTCATCGAATCGCAATCCAGGACAAGGTTATTCACGACGCTACTGTGGGCTATCTTGTCGGGAATATCATAGTTGTCGAGGTCTAGGATATGCTCCATGGGCTTGATGGCCTTGATGACAGCTCCGCCGAAATCGATCTGTATGTCGGATTCGGTGTGCGCCATTATGGTTCTAGACACGGCATAAGTTTTCCCTTTATGGGCTATCAGTTGCCGATTGTTCGCGAGGCAGAAATCGAAAGCTTTCTGAAGTGCTTCCGTGTCGTCCGTGACTCCATCTCCAACACAACCGAAAGTCTCAGGGGTTATTATTTGATCAACAGGTGGGACATCATTAGACGCCAACAGTGTGAGCCCTGCGGAAAACAGTAAGGCGATTATGGTTAGTTTTCTCATGATATTTGTGTCTTGGATGTAAATTTACTAATTTTATTGGGTTAAAGAAAAGAAACAAGCTCAAAATGAAAGCTTTAAAATGGATGCTGCCCGCCTTGCTGGCGGTTCTGGCAGGTTCGTGCGCTAGGGCCAATCCCGAGTCGGATATAGATAATAATATTCCCGTCACTCCGGCGTGGGCGTTAGGGCATATTGTCTGGGAGGATGAGTTCAACACTCAGGATGCGGTGAACCGCCTGGTTGACGGGTATTTGGAGAGAGGAATCCCGGTTAATGGAGTCATTATAGACAGCCCTTGGTCCACTAGTTACAACAATTTCACATGGGACACGAACCGTTATCCGGAGCCGCAGAAACTGACTTCCGGCCTTCTCGACAAGGGTGTCCATTCGATCCTTTGGCTGACTGGCTGCGTGAATACCGTCAGTGCGGATTGCCCGGTAGATAAAAGTTCCAATTATGACGAGGCGGTTTCCAATGGATTCGTTGTGAATGGTGGAAATCCTTACAATTGGTGGAAGGGCACGGGAGTTCATGTCGATTTCACGAATCCGGAGGCTACCGCATGGTGGTATTCACAGCTTGACAAGGTGATGGAAGGAGGGGTGTATGGCTTCAAGGTTGACCAGGGAGAATTGAGCATTCCTGAGCCTGTCGTGACCAGCATAGGGGGAATGTCCAATAAGGAATACAGGCATTTCTACTATGACGCCATGTACGACTATGTGAATAGCCGTCGTCCTGGCATGGGAATGATTCTGGCCAGACCGTATTCATTCCAGGGAGATGCGGATAACGCCAGCAAAAACAAGCTTAGTCTTGGCTGGTGCGGTGATTTCTCCGGAGAATGGCAGGGTCTTAAAGCCCAGATCAAGAATATTTACACCTCAGCGGAACATGGCTACGGTGCAGTCGGTACAGAGGTGGGCGGATTCAACGGAGCGGCTCCCGGCAAGGAGCAGCTCATAAGGTACGCACAGTTCGGAGCCCTTACGGCAGGCATGGTTAACGGAGGTGCCAATAAGCCGTTTGAGAACCATCTCGCATGGTGGCACGGTGAGGAGGCAGGTAAGATTTATCGTGACGTGGTACTTCTCCACAAGAAACTTGTCCCGTACATCTTTTCCACAATCGTTGACGCTCATCTGAATGGCGGCACTCTGCTTCGGGATGTTGATTTCGAGCAGGAGAGCCACCGTTTCGGGCCGGATATTTTCACCAAGGCGATCACGGATTACGACTCCCATGTCTCCTTCACCCTTCCCGAAGGGGACGATTGGATCGAATGGGAATCGGGAGAGTGCCTTGCCGGAGGCACGGTTGTCGAGAAGGAATATTCCCTCGATGAGTTCCCGCTTTATGTCCGCATCGGATCCGTGATTCCGATGGATGAGGGCGATCATTTTGATATTCAGATAGTTCCCGGAAAGGATCCCATCGACGTTACCCTTCATCTGCCGGATGGTGACGGGACTTCTTACAGCGACTGCAGGGTGAGGTTCAATCCTGTGACAGGAAAGTCAAAAGTTACCGGAAAGACCTCCAAGCCTTGCCAGGTTGTCATCCGGGAACCGTCAGTAAAGTGGGAGGCTTCGTGGATAGGGATTAACTCTCCTGAAGATGTGCGGACAGGGGACGTCTCGCTTCCGGCGAGGTATCTTCGCACCGAATTCGAGTCCGGAAAGAAAGTTGCCCAAGCCAGGATGTACATCTGTGGTCTTGGACTCTATGAGGCTTATGTCAACGGGCATAAAGTCGGAGGTGCGCAGGTCCTTTCGCCGACTGTCTCCAACTATGATAAGACAGTGTATTACAATAGTTTCGATGTGACCGGGCTTTTGCGGAAGGGGAGTAATGCCGTCGGAGTAATCCTCGGTACAGGACGTTTCCCGGGAGTCAGGGTCAATTTGAGTTCGGGCAATAGGACAAAGCATTACGACAAGCAGCTCCCTTGCCTTCTTTTCCAGCTTGAGATTAAATATTCAGACGGCAGTGTCCAGAGGATCCTTAGCGGTAAGGACTGGAAGGCGACGGCTGATGGGCCGATCCGCTCCAACAATGAATATGACGGTGAGATCTATGATGCGAGGATGGAACTGGGCGCATGGCTAGATCCTTCGTTTGACGACAGCGCCTGGCATCAGGCTGAGGCTGCCGAGGCACCTTATGGCAAGCTTACTCCGCAGCCTAATCCCAACATCGAGGTTCAGGATGTGGTTAAGCCGGTAGCGATCAAGCAGTTATCAGGAGGACGTTATATTCTCGACATGGGTCAGAACATGGTCGGATGGCTTCAGGTCAGGGCTTCAATGAATCGGGGTGACACCCTTAAGATGCGATTCGCCGAGACG
>Ga0256407_10009167_pt1 | contig 14244 bp, 3 predicted proteins | sample RumenRJG_04DNA_FD_193489 | JGI IMG/M metagenome (GOLD analysis project Ga0256407, IMG submission 193489) | Bovine rumen microbial communities from Lethbridge, Alberta, Canada - RJG_04 | ecosystem: Host-associated > Mammals > Digestive system > Stomach > Rumen | place: Canada: Alberta | collected... | reverse complement strand
TCCAAGAGTTATTCTAAATTCAAAATCTTTGTTTGAAAAAGAATAAGGTAAACAACTTTTTTTTTCTAATTTGAAAGAATTTTTGAAAAAACAAAAAGATGAAAATATTTTTTTTAATAATTGTTTAAAATTCTTAATAATTTTTCTATGTGAAATATGAATTATTAATTCATTATAATAAAATTTTATTGTTGATTTATTAAAATTTTCAATTATTTCTAAAATTTTTATTACTCCTTTTTTATTTTTAAATTCATTTTTTAAAATTTTTAAATATGGTTTATCTAAACAAAATTTTGTAAAACCTATTATTTCCTTTATTCTTTTTTTATATTTTTCATCTTCTTTTATTTTGTTAATAAAATCAAAACAAATTTCTTTATCTAAAAAAAACTTATTTATTAATTTTTCTCTATCATAATTGCTTGTTAATTTTTTATATTTTTTTTTCATTAATTGATAATAATTTGAAAATGGGATTATTTCATTTCTAATTAATTCATCATCTGATTCAAAATTTTCCATATTTAATATTTAATTTAAAATTATTTTTTTGAGTTTTTAAATATATTACATTTAATTTTTTTGGAAAAATGTAGTTGATAATATAAACATTTTTTATAAAATAATTTTTTAAAAGATATTCAATAATAATTTATATTTTATTTCTCTTTTTTGTAGTGCTAATACTTATAAAAATTTATTAGATGAATATTATGAATTTAATTATAATTATTTAAAAATAAGTGATACTATTATTCATAGAGAGAATAGTAAAACCAAAACTGATGAAAAAATTAATAATGATGAAAAAAATGAAGAGAAAAATTTGATAAAAAAAAGATATTGAAAGTAATAATTTATATAAGTTATAAAATATGAAGAATATAATATTTTTTTTTGAATAAAAGTCAAAAGAAATTTTGATTTACAAAAAAAAACAAAATTAATTAAATTTTTAAAAATAAAATCAGAAAAACTTTTTATTGATGATAATATTCAATTGTAAATGATTTAAAATTAAAATGCTTAACCTAAAAAGAATTATTATATAAAACATTTTAAACACATTTTATGAATTTTGGAAAAAAAAAGCATTTGATAAATATTCAAATTATAATTTGTTTACAAAATATAATAGATAATTGAATAAAAAATAAAAAATATATTTACATAAATACTAATAATAAGATTTATTTTTAAAATATTATCCATTCCAATTATTGTTTCATCTACTTCTCTATCACTAATAATATCTTTTGTATCATTTCCTCTAATATCAGAAAATTTAATATCTTCAATAGAATAAAAGAAAATTAAATATCTTTCTTCATCTTTTACTTTTTTTGTTTTAATTTTAAAAGATTTATTTATTACTTCTAATGTAAAATTTGTAAAATTTTGATATTTTTTCCATTTACTTTATTTATAATTATTACAAATGTCCTATAATCATAATTTTCATATATTTTTTTTAATCCATTAAATAAAATAACTTTTTCATAATTTGTTAAATAATTATAATTAATCTTCAATATAAGATTATATTAGGTTTTTTTGATTTTTTTGTTTTTTTTTGATTTTTTGTGTTTTTTTTTAAATTTCATAATTTTTTTAAAAAATATTTTACTAGTTGAATTCAGAAATCATCTATTAAGCAAAGGATTCTTTTTGTTTTGTTGGATAGCATTTTTTTGCTGCATTTAAATGTATTTTTTTAAATTTTTAAAGTGTTGGACAACTTATGATTTTTAATTTAAAAGATATTTTTATTTTTATACAATTAATTAATTTAGTTTTTTTTAATAATCGTAGATACTTATTTTAGAAAATAAATTAATAAAAAAGTGTTTATAAAAGTTTTAATAGAATTTTTTATTATATTTATATTAATTTTTTAAATTTATTCTATTTGTTTATATGTCAAAATAATAAAATCGAATGTTAAATCAAATATTTTCTTTTGATTTTATTTTTAATGAATGTAAATTTTTCAAAGAAAAAAAATATAAAAAATTAATTAAAGTAAAAAATTTGATAATACAATTTTAACAATTAAATAATTTTTTAAATATCAATAATATTTTTTTATATCCTTTACTATTATTTACTTCAAGGTTTTTATTATTATTATTAATAATATTATTTTCATTCCCATCATTATCAATTTTTTCTAATTCAAAAGTCATATTGTTTGCGTCTTCTTCCATTTTCTCAATTGATGTTTTTTTACATATTTTCAAATAAATAATAATTCCAATTCCAACAAAAATAACACAAATTATTATTATAATAACAATTAGTAATTTAGAACTTTTATTTTCTATTTCATTCATATCAAAAGAATATTTAATATTTATATTTTCAGGATTTTCAAAATAAAAAATTGAATAAAATAATTCATTATTATCATCATTCAATTTTCTAATTTCTATTTTATTTTTATCATTATAAGGATAAGAATAATTAAAAATTTTTGTTTCTTTATTTTTTAAATTAAAACAATATGAATTAATTGGTGAATTAATATAATTAATTCCATCAAATCCTTCTTTTAAACAAATTTTAGTTTCTTCTAATTTAATATTTTCAATTATAATTTTTGATGATTTTGTTATATTTTTTTCATTATTTTTTGGATATAAGAAAATAGTATAATTTTTTTTTGGTGTAAAATCTAAATTTGTAAAATTTGAAAATGATTCATATATTTTTTTATTTAATCCTATTTTTATAAATATTAAAGCATTTTCTTTTAATGATTCCAACTCAATTGTATTATTATTTATATTTTTAAAAGTAAATCTTGTAATATTTTCTTCATTATTTAAATTTATATTTTTTTCATTAAATTGAATGTTTACTTGTTTATCTAATGATGATATTAATTTAAATTCAATATAAAATTCATTAGAATAAATTTCTGAATTAGTATTAATTTTTATAATTCTTTTTTCATTATTTTTTAAATGAATATTATATTCATTTCCATAATTTAAAATAATTTCTTCATTATTGTAAATATTAGGATCTATATAAAATATATTAATTAAAGAAGATTTAAAACAAAAAATTTGAAAAATATCATAATTACTTAAAACTACTTTTGGATAAGAATATAAATTTTTATTATTTTTGAAATTGAATAAATCTTCACTTGATGATATATTATTGAAATCTTTTATATATATTTCACTTTGACCATAAATAATATCGAAATATATAATTGGATAATCATCATAATTATTGAAATGACCATAATAATAATATTCTTTAGAACAATCATTAATTTGAATTCTATAAGATGAAATTCCTAATCTTCTTTCATTAAATTGATGATAAATAATTTGATTATTATTTGAATAAGTAATATTAACTTGATATTTATTATTTATTATATTATCATATAATAAAAATGAAATATCATTTTTTATTATTTGATTATCTATAATATATAATGGTAGTTTTGAATTATCAATGATAGGATAATTATTAACTATTATTGCATTTGAATTATTTGAATAAATAATAATTGATTGTTCATTTGAAATTTGATTAAATGTTAAATCTTTCATTTCATATTTTTCTAATAATAAATTAATTGAAGAATCTATTTTTAAAGATATTGACATTTTTTCAATTTTAAATATATTATATGATATATATTCAGGCATAAATTCAATTTTAAGTAATAAATAATTATTTTCTTCTTTAATTTTATTTTTTGAATATAAACAATTATTTTCATTACAATCTCCTTTATCAAAAATATAATCATATTCTTTTATTTTATTTATATTATTAATAATATTTTCTTCTTTTTCATTTTCAAAATATTTAATTGATAATTTAATATTATAATTAACTTTTGGTATTTTATATCCTATTTTTTCATTTAATTTATAATATAATATTGGTTGAATTAAATATAAAATTTGTTTTGATAAAATTGGAATTGAAAATTCTTTTTCATTAAATTTAATAATATCTGAAAAATCTGTAAAATCAAAATTAATATTTATTTTATAAATATCAATAAATTTATTTTTTATTGTGAATTTAATATTATAATCTATTGAATGTTCTAATTTTATATAATAAGACTTTTGATTGTTATCTTCAATATTAAAATATGGATTTTGTATATTATCATTATATATAATTATTTGTACTTTTGATAATTCATTATAAATATTCCATTGTAAATGTAAATATTTTTCATAATTTAATTTATTAATTTTATAATTAAAATCTTGTTTTTCTCTTTTAATTGAATAAAAATCTAAATTTGAATTTTTATTTGATTCAATTGTATAAAACATTTCACTTGATATTAATGTAATAATATTCATATCAAATCCATTTTCATTATATATTATTATATATAAATTATTTTTATATGTTGGAAAATAAAATTGATTTAAATTACTTATATCTTCTTTAATTAAATAATTTCCATCAAAACCTTTTTCAAGTTTATGAATTAACTTTTTATCTTCATAAATATATATTAAACTTCCTATTTTAATTTTATTATCAAATTTAATATAAATATCTCCTTCTTTTTCATTTTTAAAATAAACTATTTTAAATTTTTCCTTTGAATCAAAATTAAAATTATTAATTTGATAATTAAATATTTCACTATAATTATAATAATTATAATCCCAATTTAAACTCGAAGGATCATCAATATAAATAATGATATAATTTTTTTTATATTCATCATCATTCATTTCTTTTTCAAATAATATTGATTTATAATCATTTTCTTTAATTTCAATACAATTATCATGTACACTAAAAATATAATTAATATAAGAATCATATAATTGTTGATAACATATTTTTTTATTAATATAAATATTATTTTTAATATAAATAATTGCAAAATTACTTTTTAACTCATTTTTTGAATAGGAAAAAATATTATATTTTTTAATTGATGAAAAATTGTTTTGTGAAAAATTGAAATATTGAATTTCTTCTTTTTTCACTCCAATTGATAATAAAATAAAAATATCATCTTCCACTAAAGAAGATATAATAATTGAATTTGTATTTAATTTTGATTCATCTATTAATATATTATCTTCATTATTTAATATTGTTGTAATATTATTAAAATTAATTTTTGCACTTTTTAAATTGGTATTTGAAGTTAATAATTCAATTTTATAATATATTTTTTCATTCAACAATCGATTCTGAAAAACAAAAGAATTTTCATTACTTTTTTTAATATAAAAAGGAATAATTGAACCATAATCTAAAATAATGTCTCTTGAATTAAAATTATAATAAGTAATTTTAATTTTTGATTTTTTATTACATTTAAAAGAAATAAATTCATATTGTAAATTATTATATTCAAAAGGATAATAATATAAATCTTCTTTTAATAATTTTTCATTTGAAAAAAATTGATTTAAATTATTTATTGAATTTTTATAATAAATACTACAATTCCCTTCAATAACTTTTGAATAGAAAACTCCATTTTCATTAGTATTATTAAATAATGAAATTATTCCATTAAAAATATTATAATTATTTACTTCAAATAAAATATTTTTTATTTCTATTTCTGATTCTTTAATATATGTATTTAAATTATAATTATTAATATTAACAACAAATACTTCAACATTAAAATTATTATTTTCATTATAAAAAAGTATTGAAAGTTCTTTTTTATTATTTAATGATTCTTTAGTTAAAATTATAATTTTTTTTAATTCTAATTTATTGTTTAATTTTATTGAATTACTTTCACTAGACTTAATAATAATTTGATTTGCATTTTCAAAAGATTGTTTATTAATACAATATTTTCCAATTTCATTTTTTAAAAATTCTTTATTAAATGAATTTGAAATTAATAATTGAATATCAAGCAATTGAATATCATAATATGTTATACCAATATTTTTATCAATTGAATTTATTTTTACAATTAATAAAACTGATTTATATTCTTTATTCTCTTTATTAAATGAATAAATACAATTTTTATCATCACATTGTTCTTCTTTTAAATTAAATTCTTGAACATCTTCTTCAATCATTATATCTAAATTATAATGATTAAAAAATTTTATTTTATATTCAATATTATTTAACTTTTTAACTTTAATATATTCATTTTCATTTAAATATAATTGTGAAATATCAATATAAAAATAAATTGTTTGTTCACATAATATTGGATATATTTTTGATATATTCCTTTCATTTAAAATAAAAATTTTATTATCATTTGAAAAATAAAATATTAAATCTAAATTTATTCTTTCTTTTAATTTTGTATTATCTTCATGTATAATTATATAATATTCATTTTTTGCTTTTATTTCAAAAGTATTTGAATATTGAATATTATAATTTGATTTTTCTATTTCTATATTTTTATTTTTAATTATTATTGATGATTGTGAATTTGAATTTTTATTTAACCATTGATAATGTAAATATATATTATATAAATTTGTATTTTTGATATAGAAAATATAATGATTAGATGATGAATAACTTTCATAATTTTTATAAAACATTTCATTTATGTTTAATTCAAAAGGAATAGATGGATTAAAAATAGTCATTTCTTCATTTATAATTTCATTTGATTGAATAACAAAATAATATTTTTTATATTCTGGATTTTCATAAGTAAATAAATAATCTGGGCTTAAATTTATTTTTTTTTCATAATCTATAAATTCATTATTTATTATATTTATTTCCTTACTATTATTATAAATATAAATTATTCCATTATTCATTTTTAATTTCTCTTTAAATAAAAAAATAATTTCACCTTTATATTCATCATATATTATATCATTATTAAAATCATAAATCTTATATTTATTTTTTTCAAGAATTAATTTTTCATTATAATTTGAATTAATTAAAATATAATCAAAGAATGAATATGAATATTGAAAACTTGTATAATTTTTAATATATATAGTAGTATAATAAGATATATTTTCATTTATTCCAATACTTTTATCTTTTGATGGTACCATTGAAATTTTAAATGATTGTCCTTTTTCAATATTAACACATATTTTTTTATCAAAATTATAATCTTTATAATCACCATAATCTTGATTATAACAAATTTCAAATGGATTATCCATAATATTCTCAATATAAATATTTGCAAATATATTTTTATAATTTATCATTTGAATTGGAAATACAAAAATATTAAATGAATTATTAAATGTTTCTTCCTTTACTTCATTAAAAATATAATTTGTTGGTAAAATATCATTAATATAAATAAAAATTAAACAATTATTTGAAGTTTCTGAAATAGATATTGTTTTATTATTTAATTCTTTATATATTGATCTAGAAATATAATTTTTGTTTGATAATATTTGTTCTTCATTATTAAAATTTATTTTTACATTTAATATTTCATATTTATTTTCAATTAATTCAATTTTAACTTCAAAATTTTCATCTTTAATTATTTCAGAACTTTCATCTATATAAAAAGTTTTTATTTCATTTTTTTGAATATAAAAATATACATAGCTTCCTTTATCAAGTTTAATAAATTCATTTTGTTTAATTGGTAGATAATTTAATTCAATTTCACAAGAATTTTCACAAGTAAATTTAAAAAAATCAATATTTGAATTAATTATAAAAGGATATTTATATAATTCTTCATTATTTAATAAATCATTTAATTCAATATTTTCAATTGAATTTTTATAATATATTGTTGATTCTCCATATAATATATTAATATATATTATTAAATTTTCAGAATTCTCAAAAATTCCAAAATAATAATTAATATTTGATTTATCTTGTAATTTAAAATTTAATTTATTTATTTCAGATTTTGATTGTTTATTCATATAAATAATATTTATATTATCATCAAAATATCTTATTTCATTTGTAAATCCTTCATTTGGATTATTTAAATAATAATTAATTTCATCTATTTTATTAATTAAAATATCATCTATGTAATATAAATTACATTTTTCATTGTAAAAATATTCTTTTATGCTTGTATTAAAGAAAATTGAATTAGTTTTTGTTGAATGAAGTAATAATTTTTTATTATTTGTGAATGATTTTTTAGTAATTTTAAAATTTTTAAATTCATTTTTTGAAAATTGTCTATAATAATTAACCTCAATTAAACTAACTAAATTTTTTTTAATAAAATTATATGTTTGATATCCATTATATTCAATTTGAATTCCAATTAAAACATAATTTTTATTTTTTTTAATAAAATTATAAATATTAATACCTTCTTGAAGAGATGAATTAACCATTTCAAATTCAAATTCATTTAAATTTTTAGGAAGAGTTTTCATTATTTCATTAATATTATTTGATTCATAAAATTTAATTCTTGGATTTAAAGTAAATTTACTTGTAAAATTAAAATAAATATTTTCACCTATTCCTTCATTTGAAATATCATTTAATAGATAAATAATTTGAGGCGATAAAATTTTAATTTCAATTTTATCTTCAATTATTTTTATTTTTGAAGTATTTGTAAAATTAAATAAAAGACTTAATTCAGATTCTTCAATATTATCTTTTTTATTAGATAATTTAATAATATAATTTCCTGAATTTATAATCTCATAATCATTAGAAAAATATTTTACATCTTCAATAATTGAATTATTATTTATATATAATGAACTTATTGAATAAGTATTATAAAATTCATAATGTAAATATTTAAAATTAGGATTTAAAGGGATTTTAAAATAAAAATCATAGTTATCTTTTATTATTCTATTAATATATGAAGGATATTCTAAAATTTCAAAATATTCATTTGGATTATAAATTTTAAAATTAATTTCTATTTCTTTTTCTGATGAAAAAATAAAATAAAAATCTCCTTTCCCATAATAATCTATATTAGAATTATCTATAATTTGCATTCTATCATTAATATTTATTTTTTTTAAATAATTTTCAAATCCATTATTTGTTATTTCAATATATTTTTTCTCTTTATAAATATATAATGTTATTTCTTTTTCAATATTTTTTGCAAATTCAATAATTATTTTTCCTTCTCCTTCATCAGGTTTATTATTATATTTAAATATGGAATAATTATTTTCATAATTTAAAATTAAATTATAAATCTTATTAGATTCAATTTCATTCAATTTATAATATTTAAAATCATAATTTAATGTATAATTATTATTTAAATAAATTGATATATAATTTTTAATATTATTTCCATAATTGTCTAAATCTAAATATAAATTTTCATTTTGTTTTAATGAATAAAGACTTGATTCTTCAAAATAATAAAAATCATTTGAAATATCATCATTATTTTTAAATAATCCAAAATTAACTGTAAAATTATTTAAATTATAAATTTTAATAACTGCAAAATCCAAATTAGAATTAAATTGAAAAATACTTGAAAAATCAAAATTATTATTATTATTATATTTATAAATAATGTTTGAAGATTTTTGTGAAAAATATATATTAATTATATTATCATTATTACTTTTAATAATTAATTCATTATTTTTTAACAACTTACTTTTTTCATTTTTTAAAATTGAATTTGAATTTGTTAAAATATATTCTTTATTTAAAAATTTAAAATTTACTTCTGTTTCATATTTATATATCATTTCAATTTGATATGTAACATCATATTCATTATTATTTTGCAAAATATAAGTATTAGCATCATTTTTTTTTTCAGTTAAAGAAATTGAAATTGGTTTTAAATCATAATAATTTTTAGATTGATATGATTTATAATTTTTAAAAATAATTTTTGAAGATTTAGAAGATTTGATTAATAAAATGATTTGTAATGAATTATCATAATATAAAAATGATGAAATTAAATTTCCATTTTTTGAATTAAAAATATCATCTATTGAATTTACATTATTTATTTTATAAATATTTGAATTTTTATCATCATTTTCATTCATAATTACACCTTTTTCAAAAAGAGAAGGTTTAAAAATAATAATATTATTCTTTAAATAATTTTTTATATTTAATTCATTATTAAAAAAATCTTCATTATAATAATAAATATTAATATCACTTCTTATTTGTACTTCAAAATAAATATTTGATTTATCATCTCCATTTCTATAAATATTAAAATTTATATCATAATTTAATAAATCTTTTTTAGTTAAAACATAAATATTTAAAGAATTATCATTAAAAATATTAGGATTAAAATGAATTACTCTTTCATTTATATTTGAATTATTAGCATAAATTATCATATATTCAGAATCACTTTTAAATGAATTTTTACTAATAATAAAGGTATTATTTATATTATAAGGATATATTTCTTTAATATTAGATAAAATATAATTATTAACTTTTTTAATAGAAAATAATTCACTAAATACATATTCAAATTTTTCTAAAATAACTTGTAATATATATCCATTTTGTTCTACATGAGTTTTTTTAATCATTATAAAATTTTTATTCATTTTTGGTTTATCATCTCCTATTTTATATTTTTCATTTTTTTCAAAAGTTGAATTAAATTCTAATTCATTTGTATTATAAAAAATACCATTCAAAGAAATAATATTTTCAAAAATTGAATTAAATTGTAAAATAATTGATTGACCAATATTAATATCTTTTATATCAATAAAAAAAGATTGATTTCCCTGAGTTCCATTAATATGAAGAGGAACAGATAATTCATTATTCTTTTCTAAAACATTACATAAAAAATATTTTCTATGATAAATAGAAATTTTAGGTATATAATAAATATCAATATATTTATATTCATATTGAATATTAATAGTTGATTTTTGGCCTGTAATATTATATACATGATTAATCATTTTTTGATTAGTAAATTCAAATATTTTACGAGCTTTAGAAGATATTCTAACATATGTAATATTTTCTCTGTCTAATTGAGAAGTTACTTGAATATGAATAAAATAATTACCATCTACCTCAAAAATCCATTTCATTAAATAAGTTGCAGTATAAAAATATTGATAAAAAGGAATATTTTGATTAACAAAATATATATCTTGATATACAAAAACTCTAAAATAATCATTAAATTCATTATCTGATTTAAATAAGAAAAATGTAAAAGGATAAACATAACCACGTGAATTGGAATAAAAAACTTCATTTTTTTCTCCCAAAGTTTCATTTATTATACTTTTTTCACATCCTAATGTTATTTCATTTTCCATATTAAAAATACATAAATCTGCTTTTTGATGATTTAAATTATCTAATTGAATTACAAATTTATTATCATAATAATAGAAACTATTTGAAGTATGCTTATATGCAAACATTTTATAAGAATTATTTAAAGAGATTGATGTATTTTCATATTGATATGCCATCCAAATAGTATCATCTGTAAAAATTTTATGTATTAAAGTAAATAAAATTAATAAATACTTCATATTGATTATAAATTTAATATCATAATTTTTAAATAATAAAATCATAAATTAATTTATTTAGTTTATTTGTAAAAACAATTATTATTTATTTATTAATCTAATTTATTTTTTTCCATTTCTTTTTTAAAAATATAATAAAATAATAAAACTCCAATAATATAATAAATATGTTTATTAATTTTTTTCCAATTAATTTTAATTCTTTTAAAATTCATTTTTTTATGTTTACATAAAATATTAATAATAAGATTATCAACAGCAAAAAATATTTCTTTTTGTTTTAAAATATTATCCATTCCAATTATTGTTTCATCTACTTCTCTATCACTAATAATATCTTTTGTATCACTTCCTCTAATATAAGAAAATTTAATATCTTCAATAGAATAAAAGAAAATTAAATATCTTTCTTCATCTTTTACTTTTTTTGTATTATTTTTAAAAGATTTATTTATTACTTCTAATGTAAAATTTGTAAAATTTTGATATTTTTCATTTACTTTATTTATAATTATTACAAATGTCCTATAATGATAATTTTCATATATTTTTTTTAATCCATCAAATAAAATAATTTTTTCATAATTTGTTAAATAATTATTATTATCTTCAATATAATATAAATCAGTTATATTAAATTTTTTTGTTAAATGTTTGGTTAATGAATTTATTGTCCAATTTGTTTTATTATTTGATGAAATAAATGAAAATAAAAATATAAAATAAAATATTTTTAATAACATTATATAAATGTTATTAATTGAATTTATATATATAGTATTTTAGTTTAAAGTTATGGTTATTATTATAAATTCATTATCAGTAATTTTTTTTGATTTCCCTTAATAATATCTCTTAAAATTTAATTTAAAAAAAATTTTTTTGATTTTGAATTTTATTTATATTTAATTTTAAAATGAATATTAATATATTAATAGTATATATTAATTAAAATTATTATCCTTTTTCTTTGATAGAATAATTATCATTTGATTATTCAAACAAATTAATATTTAATAATCAATTCTTTAGATATTAATTTTTTAATCCATTAATTTCTTTCTCTTTTTTATCATCTTCTTCAACTTTTTTTTTTACAGAAAAACTTAATTTTTTAGATTCCAATAAATTATTTTTATTATCAAGAATTGATGATGATAAAATATTATCATTATTTTTTTTTTCACTTAAATTTAATTTATTATTTTCTTTTCCATTTTCCTTATTTTTACTATTATTTTTTACATCATTACTTTTATTTTTCAAAAATGAATCATTTAAAGTGAATTTTTTATTATTTGATTTTATTTCAGAAACATTTCTCGATTTCATTAAACTTTTTCTTTGAACAGTAACATTTTCAAACATACTTTGAACAATTTTTTCTTTTTCAATTTCATCAACAACACATTCTTTAATTTTATTCTTTATTTTAGTAAAATCTTTCAAATTAAATATACTACTTAAATTATCAAATATATTCTCATATATATTTTTTATTAAATCAACAATTGAATCATAATTTTTATTTATTTCAATAAACTTATTATAATTTTCTTTAAGAATTACTTTACTCTTATTAATTTCATTATATTTTTTATCTAAAGTTAAAAAAATTTCATCATCAATTACAATTTTATTTGTATTAATATCATTTTTTAAAGCAATAAATGCTTCAATTGAATAATCTTGTAATAAATCAACATTTTTATTTATATTATTTTTAGAATATAAAACTTTAGAAAGAAAAAAATCAATTAAATCACTTAATTCATTATTAATAAATTCAATCATTTCTTTTAATTGATTAAAAAGACTATTTTTTGTTTTTTCTTTTAATTTTTCAATAAGTAAACTTTTATCATAAGTTTCATCAACGAAATATTTAAAAGAATCAGAAAATAAATTTTTAACTAAAAACTTACTTGGAGCTAAATAATCAGCTTTTTCTTTTATTTTATGTTCTTTATGTTCTTCAGATATACATTTTATACAAATTGATTTTTTACAAGTTAAACAATAATAAATTGTAAATTTATCAATATGTTTTTCACAAGGATGATTTAAATTAATTTTTAATATTGTTTCTTCTTTTTCATTTTCATTATCTTTTATATTTATTATAATATTAAAATATATTTCTTTTTCTTTTGGAAATGTATCAAATATTGTTTTATTATCATATTCTTTTGAATAATCAATTTTGTTATTTATTAAGGAAAAGGAATTTTTTGGAAGATGCGCTGCATTTTTTATTATTTTTTTTATTTCGTAAAATGTTGTTGTTTCGTCTAGTTCGAAGGAATATTTTTTTTCTTCATTTTGAAATATTATTTTACGTATCATTTTGAGTTTGGTTTTTTTAATTTATATTTTGTTTTTTTTTATTGTGTTAAATATTAAGTGAAATGTAATTTTTTTTATTTTTTTTTGTGTTTAAATTTTAGAAAAATATTTTTTATTTTAATTTAATTTTTATTTTGTTTTTTAATTTTATTGTTTTTTTTAAAATTTAAATTTAATTTTTTTATAATGGAAAATAAAGAAGTTGAAAATGAATTTAATATTGAAAATTGTAATGATGATTTTTTTGATTTTAAAAATGAGATTTTACAAGGAGAAAAAGATTTTAAAAAAAATTATGATTCCCTAATGTTTTACTTGATTAAAAGAGAAATAAATAATTTACAAGAAATTTTTCTAAATTCAAGTGAAAAAGTAAATGAAAAAATGAAAGAATGTATATTATTTGAAACATTAACAAAACTTCATTTTT
>Ga0256407_10009165_pt1 | contig 14250 bp, 15 predicted proteins | sample RumenRJG_04DNA_FD_193489 | JGI IMG/M metagenome (GOLD analysis project Ga0256407, IMG submission 193489) | Bovine rumen microbial communities from Lethbridge, Alberta, Canada - RJG_04 | ecosystem: Host-associated > Mammals > Digestive system > Stomach > Rumen | place: Canada: Alberta... | reverse complement strand
TAAAGGGCAGAGCCCAAATGATAAAGAATAAATGATAAAGAATAAACGTAATGAAAACAATTATTAGAAACTTCACTCGCAACAGACTTATGATGGTGATAAGTTTATCATTTATCATTTGTCAATTATCATTTAGCCCCGTAAGGGCTCAGAAGTTCGCTCTTGTAGATATGGAGTATATCTTTAAGAATATCCCCGCCTACGAGCGTGCCAACGAGCAGTTGAACCAGGTATCAAAGAAGTGGCAGGCAGAGGTCGATGCTCTCACCACCGAGGCACAGACCCTCTACAAGAACTACCAGAACGAGGTAGTATTCCTCTCCAAGGAGCAGAAGAAAGCCAAGCAAGACGCTATCGTTGCCAAGGAGAAAGAGGCTGCCGACCTGAAAAAGAAATACTTCGGTCCTGAAGGTGAGCTCTTCAAGAAGCGTACAGCCCTGATGAACCCCATTCAGGAAGAGGTCTACAATGCCGTTAAGGATGTGGCAGAGCTCCGAGGCTATCAGCTCGTTCTCGACCGTGCCAGCGATACCGGCATCATCTTCGGTTCTCCAAAGATCGACATCTCATCCGAGGTGCTCCGCAAATTAGGATATTCTAATTAAATGATAAATGATAAAGAATATATGATAATATTCAATGATAATAATAATTTAACTTATAAGAAAATGAAAAAATTAATTCTTTGCGCTATCGTCGCAATCTGCGGTTTCACCACCGCCAACGCCCAGAAGTTTGGACACGTAAACACTCAGGAGATTATCCAGGCTATGCCAGAGTACACCAAGGCTAAGTCAGAGATCGACGCTCTGCAGAAGCAGTATGAGGCTGACCTTAAGAGCATGCAGGATGAGCTTCAGAAGAAGGCTGACGCTTTCGAGAAGGAGCAGGCCACACTGCCCGAGAACATCAAGCAGCGTCGTCAGACAGAGCTTCAGGAGATGTACCAGAAGATCCAGCAGAGCTATCAGGACAACCAGCAGGCTCTCGCCAAGGCTTCTAACGATAAGATGCAGGCCATCACCACAAAGGTACTCGATGCCATCAAGGCTATTGGTCAGTCTGGCCAGTTCGTTATGATCAACGAGATCAATGCCGGTATTCCTTATATCAGCACTACCCTCTCTACCGACGTTACAGCTCAGGTAAAGGCAAAGCTCGGCCTGAAGTAATAGCAGATTACAACATCAATAGAATAAAAGCGGCTGTCATATTAAGTGACAGTCGCTTTTACTATAATTGCTAAAAAGCTATAAACATTTGGCTATGTCGGATTTATTGTCTATCTTTGCAGAGGAAAAAAGTAATATAACAAGAAACAAAGATGAATAACTATCCAAAAATTGGTATTCGCCCCACCATCGACGGTCGTCAGGGAGGCGTACGTGAGAGCCTGGAAGAGAAGACCATGGCCTTGGCAAAGGCTGTGGCTGAGTTGATTACCTCTAATCTGCACAATGGTGACGGAAGTCCCGTGGAGTGCGTGATTGCCGACACTACAATCGGTCGTGTGGCAGAGAGCGCTGCCTGTGCAGAGAAGTTTGAGCGCGAGGGTGTAGGAAGCACCATCACCGTGACCAGCTGCTGGTGCTACGGATCGGAGACGATGGACATGAACCCATATTATCCCAAGGCAGTATGGGGATTCAACGGCACAGAGCGTCCTGGTGCAGTATATCTGGCAGCCGTGCTGGCAGCACACGCACAGAAAGGTCTGCCTGCCTTCGGTATCTACGGACACGATGTGCAGGACCTCGACGACAACACCATCCCTGCCGATGTAGCAGAGAAGATACTGCGCTTTGCCAAGGCTGCCCAGGCTGTGGCCACGATGAAGGGCAAGAGCTACCTCTCGATGGGTAACACCTGTATGGGTATCGCCGGTTCGATTGTGAATGCCGACTTCCTGCAGCAGTACTTAGGTATGCGCACAGAGTATGTATCGCTGGTGGAGATACTACGCCGTGTGGACTTCGGTATCTACGACAAGGACGAGTTTGCTAAGGCCATGGCATGGGTAGAGAAATACTGCAAGCCACAGGAAGGTCACGACTATAACGAAGACCGTCCACTCTTCCCCGGAACACCGATGACTACATTTAACGGCAAGGGCAAGGGTAAGAACCGTGAGGAAAAAGATGCCGACTGGGAGTTCACCGTAAAGACGATGATGATTATCCGCGACCTGATGCACGGCAACCCCCGACTGTTGGAGATGGGATACAAGGAGGAGGCTCTGGGTCACAACGCCATCTTCGGTGGTGTGCAGGGACAGCGCCAGTGGACGGACTACAAGCCAAACTTCGACTTCCCAGAGTCGATGCTCTGTACCTCGTTCGACTGGAACGGACCGCGTGAGGCAGATGTACTCGCCACGGAGAATGACTTCCTTAACGGTATGTCGATGCTCTTAGGCCATCTGTTGACTAACCGCGGAGTGATGTTCTCTGATATCCGTACCTACTGGAGTCCTGAGGCAGTGGAGCGCGTGGCTGGCAAGAAGCCCGAGGGCGCAGCGGCAGGAGGATTCATCCACCTGATAAACAGCGGTGCTACCACACTCGACGCTACGGGCGCCATGACAGATGCTGAAGGCAAGCCAACGATGAAGGAGTTCTGGAACATGTCGGAAGGCGACATGGAGGCATGTCTGAAGGCTACCAACTGGATGCCTGCCGACCGTGACTATTTCCGTGGTGGTGGCTATAGCTCACACTTCGTGACAAAGGGCGGTATGCCGATGACAATGATGCGTATGAACATGGTACAAGGTCTCGGTCCCGTGCTGCAGTTGGCAGAGGGATGGACGGTAGAACTCGACCCGAAGACCCATGATATCCTCGACAAGCGTACCGATCCTACATGGCCTACCACATGGTTCGTGCCTCGTCTCGATCCAAAGAAAGACTGTTTCAAGGATGTTTACTCAGTGATGAACTGCTGGGGAGCCAACCACGGTGCCATCGCCTACGGACATATCGGTGCCGACCTGCTGACACTCTGTTCTATCCTCCGCATACCGGTATGCATGCACAATATCGAGGATAAGGACATCTTCCGTCCGGCAGCATGGAACGCCTTCGGTATGGACAAGGAGGGAGCCGACTATCGTGCCTGCCAGAATTTCGGACCGATATATAAATAAAAATATGGCGAAAATTTGTCTGTTTGAGAAATAATACTTACTTTTGCACGCCGTAAGACAATACATTATATATAATATGAAGATTTGTAAATCACGGATAATGGTAAGAGCCCTGGCTCTGATGGTTATATTCCAGGCTGCGGTTATCACAGCCGGGGCACAGACAGACAGCACTATAGTTGCTAACAGCACTGTGGTTACTCAGACGGCTGCCCGCTACGGATATCTGAGTTATCAGGAGGCACTCAAGTCGATGCCGCAGTATGCCATGGTACAGAAACAGATGGAAAATCTGCGCAGTCAGTATCAGGCAGAGACGCTGCGTGTGGAAGAGGAGTTCAACCGTAAGTACGAGGAGTTTCTTGAGGGACAGCGGGAGTTTCCGAAGACTATACTCCAGAAGCGTCAGACAGAGCTCCAGCAACTGATGGAGAAGAATATCGAGTTTAAGGCCAACAGTCTGAAGGAGCTTGATGCTGCCGAGAAGGAGGCGATGGCTCCACTCCGTCTGCGACTGAACGACGTGCTGCGAGAAATAGGTATCAACAAAGGATATGCCTTCATCTACGATACCGACACGAAGGCACTGCCGTTTTTGAACCCTGAGATGGGCGACAATATAAATCTTATCGTTAAGGATGCTCTCCAATAACCCTGGGCCGATAGGCGTGTTCGACAGTGGCTATGGCGGTTTGACCATACTGCATGGCATCCGTCAGCTGTTACCCCAGTACGATTACCTCTACTTGGGCGACAATGCACGTACCCCCTACGGACCAAGAAGCTTCGACGTGGTATATGAGTTTACCCGTCAGGCGGTGATAAAGCTCTTTGAGATGGGTTGCCACCTCGTGATATTAGGTTGTAACACAGCCTCAGCCAAGGCCCTCAGGTCGATACAGCAGATAGACCTGCCGAAGATTGACCCTGACCGGAGAGTGCTGGGAGTGATAAGGCCTACGGCAGAGGTGATAGGAAGTCTTACGGCATCGCGCCATGTAGGAATCCTTGCCACCGAAGGAACGATAAAGAGTGAGAGTTATAATCTGGAGATCAAGAAGCTGTATCCCGACATCACCGTGAGCGGTGTGGCCTGTCCTTTCTGGGTGCCCCTGGTAGAATACAACGAGGCTGACTCGCCCGGAGCCGACTATTTCGTGAAAAAGCGTATCGATCAGATCATGCGCCTCGACCCGCAGATTGACTCCATCATCCTCGGATGTACCCACTACCCGCTGCTTATGCCAAAGATACTGAAGTATCTGCCAGCAGGAGTGAGGGTGATACCTCAGGGAGAATATGTGGCCGACAGTCTGAAGACATATCTTGAGCGTCACCCTGCGATGGAGAAGAAATGTGCGAAGGGAGGCAACGTGCACTATCTTACTACGGAGAGTCCGGAGAAGTTCAGTGAGCAAGCACGGCTGTTTCTGCACGAGGAAGTGGATGCGGAGAGAGTGACACTAGAGAAGTGAGAGGTGAGAAGTGAGAGATTACTAAAATAGATGGATATGAAGGTAATGATAATGAATGGGCCGAATCTGAACCTGTTAGGACAGAGAGAGCCTGGGATTTATGGTAATGAGTCGATGGAGACATTCCTGCCAGAGTTGAGGAAGCGCTATCCAGACGTGCAGATAGACTACTATCAGAGCAACATCGAGGGAGAACTCATCAATAAGATGCAGGAGACTGGATTCTTCGGAGGATACGATGGTATCGTGCTCAATGCAGGAGCCTATACCCACACCTCTGTTGCCCTGCACGACTGTATCCGTTCGCTGAAATGTCCGGTGATAGAGGTACATATCTCAAATGTGCACCAGAGAGAGGAGTTCCGTCATAAGTCGATGATATCAGCTGCCTGCAAGGGAGTGATCTGCGGATTCGGACTCGACAGCTACCGGCTGGCGCTAGAAGCACTGAAAAAGTGAATAGTTAATAGTGAATAGTGAAAAGTTAGAGGACTACGTCCTGAGGCATACTGAGCCGGAGCCAGAGTATCTGTATAGGCTATGGCGGGCGACGAACATATACACTATCCACGGAAGGATGGCCAGCGGACACCTGCAGGGCAGACTGCTGAAGATGCTGGTGCAGATGATACGTCCGCAGAACATCCTGGAGATAGGCACCTTCAGCGGATACAGTGCGATATCGATGGCTGAGGGACTGCCTGAAGGAGGACGCCTCTACACCTTCGAGATAAACGATGAGATGGAGGATTTCACCCGGCCATGGATAGAAGGCTCGGATGTGGCCGACAAGATAGAGTTCATCATCGGCGATGCCCTGACAGAAGCCCCCAAGCTGGGAATCACCTTCGACATGGCCTTTATGGATGGCGACAAGCGCACCTATCGCGACTGTTACGAGATGGTGATGAACATCCTGAAGCCGGGAGGATTTATCCTCGCTGACAACACGCTCTGGGACGGGCACGTGGTGGATCATGCTTACGACAAAGATCACCAGACGCAGGGCATCATCGGCTTTAATGACTATATCGCCCATGACCCGCGCGTTGAACAGGTCATACTGCCGCTCCGCGACGGGCTGACATTAATTAGAAAGAAATAATTCGCAAGAAAGAAATTAGAATAATAAGAATAATTTTAATGCAAGAGACAAGACAGAACAAGATTGCGAGGTTGCTTCAGAAGGAGCTCTCGCTGATATTCCAGCAACAGACACGTGCCAAACACGGAACGATGATTTCCGTAACACGTGCAAAGATATCCCCCGACCTCAGTATCTGCACAGCATACCTGAGTGTGTTTCCCAGTGAGAAAGGTGAGGAGATACTGACCAATATCAATGCAAGTGCCAAACAGATAAGATATGAATTAGGTACGCGCGTGAGAAACCAGTTGCGTATCATACCCGAACTGCGATTCTTTATCGACGACAGCCTTGACTATATCGAACGTATTGACGAACTGCTGAAGAAGTGAACTTTCCGTTTTTTATAGCGAGGAGATATCTATTCTCTAAGAAATCGACGAATGCCATCAACATCATCAGTGGTATATCGGTGATTGGTGTGGCTGTGGCTACGATGGCACTCGTGGTGACACTGAGTGTGTTTAATGGTTTCCACGACCTCGTGGCATCGTTCTTTACGACCTTCGACCCACAGCTGAAGGTGACTCCCGTGATGGGAAAGACAGTGGCTGCCGACGACCCTATACTAACGCAAATCAAGCAGTTGCCAGAGGTTGACGTGGCCACAGAGAGTGTTGAAGACCAGGCACTTGTGATCTATCGTGGCCGACAGGCCATGGTGACGGTGAAAGGTGTGGAAGATAACTTCGACCAACTCACACATATCAAGGAAATACTCCTCGGCGATGGAGAATATGAGCTGCATGCGGCCGACATGTTCTATGGCATCCCGGGCATCCGCCTCGCAGAGCAGCTAGGAACAGGATATCTCTACGAAGAGCCCCTGAAGGTGTATGCCCCACGCAGAGAGGGACAGTTGAACATGGCCAATCCCATGGACGGACTGGTAGAAGACGAGCTCTACTCACCGGGAGTAATCTTCCAAGTGTCGCAATCGAAATACGATAAGAACTATATCCTTACCAGCATTGACTTCGCCCGTCGTATCTTTGAACAGCAAGGCATGATATCAGCCCTCGAGCTGAGACTCAAGCCAGGAAGCAATTTCGAGCGTGTAAAGTCGGAGATAAAAGATATTGCAGGCGACAAATACTATGTGAAGGACCGTTTTGAACAACAGGACGACACCTTTAAGATCATGAAGATAGAGAAGCTTATGGCCTATATCTTCCTGACATTCATACTGATGATAGCCTGTTTCAACATCATCGGATCGCTCTCGATGCTTATCATCGACAAAAAAGACGACGTTGTGACATTACGCAACCTCGGAGCATCAGACAAGCAGATAGTACGCATCTTCCTCTTCGAAGGCCGAATGATATCGGCTATCGGTGCTGTGCTGGGTATCATCTTAGGACTGGCACTATGCTGGGCTCAGCAGACTTTCGGTCTGGTGAAACTCGGTTCGTCGAGTGCATCATTCGTGGTAAATGCCTATCCCGTAAGCGTGCATCCGGAAGATGTCATACTGATTTTTATTACCGTGCTGGTGGTAGGATTCCTCTCAGTGTGGTATCCCGTACGTTATTTCGCCAAACGACTCCTGAACTAAAGAGCTATCATGGAGAAAGACATAGTAAAAGGCTATGTGCGCTATCTGAAGTTGCAGAGAGGAATGTCGGGCAACACCCTCGACGCCTATCAGCGTGATCTCAGGAAACTGCTCGACTATCTGGAGCACGAGAACAAAAACGTGCGCGAGGTGGAGCTTGAAGACCTTGAACATTTCTCTGCCGGACTGCACGATATAGGTATCGGAGCCAGAAGTCAGTGCAGGATTCTCAGTGGGGTGAGGAGCTTCTTCCGCTTCCTGCAACTCGACGGCTTTCGTGATGATGATCCCACAGAACTTTTGGAGTCGCCACAGATAGGCGACCACCTGCCTGAGGTGCTCTCACTGGAGGAGGTTGACAGACTTGAGGCAAGCATAGACCTATCGAAATGGGAAGGCCACAGGAACAGGGCCATAATAGAGGTGCTTTTCTCCTGCGGACTACGAGTGAGCGAGTTGGTAAACCTAAAGCTTTCAGACCTTTATATCGAAGAAGAGTTCGTGAAGGTGCTTGGCAAAGGATCGAAGGAGCGCCTTGTGCCTATCTCCAAGAAAGCCATAAGGGAACTGGACTTCTGGTTTGATGGCAGAAGTCACATGAACATCAAGCCTGGCGAGGAAGACTACGTGTTTCTTAACCGCCGGGGAGCACATCTCACACGTACTATGATACTCATCATGATAAAGCATCAGGCTGAGGTGGCCGGTATACAGAAGACAATATCCCCCCATACCCTGCGTCACTCTTTCGCTACGGCACTGTTGGAAGGAGGGGCTGACCTGAGGGTGATACAGGCACTTCTGGGACATGAGAGCATTGGCACCACGGAGATATATACACATATCGACACTTCGATGCTACGTCAGGAGATACTAGAGCATCACCCGAGGAATATGAAAAGGTAAATTTTTCACTTTTCACTCTTCACTCTACACTTTTTTTTGTACCTTTGCACCCGAAATCATAAAATACATCATAAATGAGTTATCTATTTTCATCAGAATCTGTATCAGAAGGCCATCCAGACAAGGTTGCCGATCAGATTTCAGACGCAATATTAGATCAGTTCCTGGCATACGACGACAAGGCCCGATGCGCCATCGAGTCGTTTGTTACAACAGGACAGGTTGTTATCATGGGAGAGGTACGCAGTGAGGTATATATCGACCTGCAGACCATCGCACGTAACACCATCAAACGCATAGGATATACCAAGGCAGAATACCAGTTTGACGGTAATTCATGCGGTATCCTCACAGCTATTCATGAACAGAGCGGCGACATCAACCAAGGTGTGGACCGCGAGGATGAAGAAGAGCAGGGAGCCGGCGATCAGGGTATGATGTTCGGCTATGCCACCACCGAGACAGAGAGCTACATGCCCGTAAGCCTCGACCTGGCGCATCTCATCATGCGTACACTTGCCGATATCCGCAAGGAGGGTAAGGTGATGACATATCTGCGTCCTGATGCAAAGAGTCAGGTTACAGTACAATATAGCGACGAAGGTATTCCTGAGCGCATTGACACCATCGTAGTATCAACGCAGCACGATGAGTTTGACGAAGACGAGAAGATGCTTGCAAAGATAAAGGAAGATGTGATAAATATCCTTATCCCAAGAGTGAAGGAACAGATTCACTCTGAGAAGGTGCTCGCACTCTTCGGTCAGGACATCAAGTACTATGTCAATCCTACGGGTAAGTTCGTTATCGGAGGTCCTCATGGCGATACGGGGCTTACAGGTCGTAAGATCATCGTTGACACCTACGGTGGCAAGGGAGCCCACGGAGGAGGTGCCTTCTCTGGTAAGGACTCTTCTAAGGTTGACCGCAGCGCAGCCTACGCAGCACGTCATATCGCAAAGAACATGGTAGCAGCAGGAGTTGCCGACGAGATGCTCGTACAGGTAAGCTATGCCATCGGTGTGGCAAAGCCGATGAATATCTACGTCAACACCTATGGCCGCAGTAATGTTAAGATGAGTGACGGTGAGATTGCCAAGAAGATTGAGAAGCTCTTCGACCTGCGTCCGAAGGCTATTGAGCGCACCTTGAAGCTCCGTCAGCCAATGTACAGTGAGACAGCTGCCTACGGACATATGGGCCGTAATCCTGAGATAAAGAAGAAGACATTCACAAGTCACTATCACGAGACAAAGACCATCGACGTGGAGCTGTTCACATGGGAGAAACTCGACCGTGTGGATGATATCCGCAAGGAGTTCGGACTTTAATCTTTTATGCTCTTACAAGACAGTATCCATACTGAAACCATAGTAGCTCCGGATCTTCCCGACCTGATGGAGCATATACCTACAAGACCGCAGACACCATATCAGGTGCTGCGGTTATTGCCTAAGGATGCCACCCCTGCCCAGCAGGACTCTGCCATCCAGGCATGGTTTCAGCCTGGAGAGATACACTACAGCAGCCAGCCCGACACACTGCACCTGCCAGGACACGACATCGGACGCAGCCTGAAGGATGTGAACCTGCCACAGTATTACCGGCAGAATTTCTTCTCTGAGAATTCGATGTATCACCCTGAACTCGACAGCGAGAGCTTCGGCATGGCAGGCGACCCTATACCCTACTCCACACAAAACGACAATATCATCACATCGCTGTTACTGCTATCTTTCGTCATCACGATGGTAGCTTTTTCCATCACCAGGAACCTGCTTATCCGTCAGGCTAAGGACTTCTTTAATGTGATTAAGGCTGATCATGATTTGAGTGAAACGTCGATAGAGATAAGATCTCAGATATTCTTTGTAGCACAGACATGCTTACTTTGGTCGCTCCTGTATTTCTTCTATACCAGAGAGTATGTGGCAAGTTCATTTATTCTTTCCGACGAATACTTGTTGGTGGCAATATTCTTCGGGGTCTTTTTCGGATTCTATGTGTTGAGGAATATTGTATACACAATGGTAAATTATGTATTCTTCGACGGTAAAAGAAACATACGTTTTCTGCGCAGTCACTTATTCATCGACTCATGCGAAGGCCTGCTTTTATACCCAATAGTGGCACTACTGACTTTCTTCGACATAAGTGCCATAAGTGTGGTCTATTACACCATTTTTGTATTAGTTTTAGTTAAAATCCTTACTTTTTATAGGTGTTCCATCATCTTTTTCAGGCAAAATGCACTTTATTTCCAGATTATTTTGTACTTTTGCACCCTCGAAATCGTACCGTTGATAGCTCTTTTGGGCGGACTCTCGGTGATTGTGAACGCATTGAAAATAAATTTTTAAGACACTGAAATGATAAAGAAGATTTTGGTTTCGCAACCTAAGCCAACCAGTGAGAAGTCTCCGTACTTCGACATTGCTGAGAAATTTGATGTTGAACTGGTGTTCCGCCCATTTATCAAGGTTGAGGGTATCACTTCTAAGGAATTCCGTGCTCAGAAGGTCAGTATTCTTGACTACACAGCTGTCGTATTCACTTCACGTCATGCTATCGACCATTTCTTCACAATGGCCAAGGAACTGCGCGTAAACATCCCAGAGGACATGAAATACTTCTGTGTCACTGAGACTATCGCTCTGTACATACAGAAATATGTTCAGTATCGCAAGCGTAAGATATTCTTCGGCGAGACAGGCAAGATCGAAGATCTCATCCCTGCAATGGTGAAGCACAAGACAGAGAAATATCTTGTTCCTATGAGCGATGTACACAACAACAGTCTGTCGCTGCTCCTCGACTCAAAGAAGCTTAACCATACTGAGTGTGTGATGTACAAGACCGTAAGCAACGATTTCACAGAAGAAGAGGTGAAGAACTTCGACTATGACATGCTGATATTCTTCAGTCCATCGGGAATTGAGTCGCTCACCAAGAACTTCCCCGACTTCAAGCAGGGTAAGATTGCCATCGCCACCTTCGGTCCTACCACAGCCAAGGCTGCCAAAGATGCCGGACTCCGTCTTGACATCGAAGCCCCATCAGAGAAGTATCCCTCGATGACTGGTGCCCTGCAGCACTATCTGATAGAAAAGCAAGGTTAATTACACCTTATTATATATAATGACGGGTCTCGCGTCTGCCACTTTCAGCAAGAAAGAGCACATCGTCAGCCAGAAACTGATAGAACAGCTCTTCAGCAAAGGCAACAGTCACTCCACCTCTGCCTTTCCCCTGAGGATTGTGTATATGGAAAAAGACCGAGAGGAAAGCGAGGAGCCCGTAATGGTAATGGTAAGCGTGTCGAAGCGGCATTTCAAAAGAGCCGTGAAGCGCAACAGAGTAAAGCGTCAGATACGAGAGGCATATCGCCACCATAAGACTATTCTTACAGAGAAAATCGCTGAAGGTAAGCAGTTGGCAGTAGCGTTTATCTGGCTTTCTGACGAGCTCTGCGAAAGCACTCAGGTGGAAAGGAGCGTAAAGCATCTTCTGGGAAAAGTGGCAGAGAGAGTATGAATATCATAAGACTCATCATCAGGAGCATCTCGAAAGCGATATCGTTTCTGCTCTGTATCCCGATAGTTTTCTACCAGACCTGCATATCACGCTTTACCCCACCATCGTGCAGATTTACTCCCACATGCAGCGAGTATGCCAAGCAGGCGATTAAGAAGCACGGTCCGATAAAGGGACTCTATCTTGCAGTATGGCGGATATTAAGATGCAACCCCTGGGGTGGTTCGGGCTATGACCCGGTACCGTAGAAAGGTAAAAAGGTAAAAAAGGTAATAAAAGATATTTTTAATGAAGAATTTTGTTGAAGAACTGAAATGGCGCGGCATGCTGGCACAGATGATGCCTGGTACAGAAGAGCTGCTCCAGAAAGAAATGGTAACAGCCTATCTGGGAACCGACCCTACGGCAGACTCTCTGCATATCGGTCACCTCTGCGGTATCATGATGCTACGTCACCTGCAGCGTTGTGGACACAGACCTGTCATCCTCGTAGGCGGTGCCACAGGTATGATCGGCGACCCCTCAGGCAAGAGCCAGGAGCGCAACCTTCTCAACAATGAGACACTCTATCACAATCAGGAGTGTATTAAGAAACAAGTGGCAAAATTCCTCGACTTCGAGTCGAAGGAGGCCAATGCCGCACTGATGGTTAACAACTACGACTGGATGAAAGACTTCACCTTCCTTGATTTCGCACGTGAGGTAGGTAAGCACATCACGGTGAACTATATGATGGCCAAGGAGTCTGTTCAGCAGCGCCTGAACGGTACCGCCCGCGATGGTCTGTCATTCACTGAGTTCACATACCAGCTCCTTCAGGGTTACGACTTCCTCTATCTCTACCAGCACTATGGTGTTAAGCTGCAGCTTGGCGGTAACGACCAGTGGGGTAACATGACTACTGGTACAGAGCTTATCCGCCGTACCCTCGGCAATGAGGTAGAGACATTCGCACTGACATGTCCTCTTATCACCAAGAGCGACGGTAAGAAGTTCGGTAAGACTGAGAGTGGCAACATCTGGCTCGACCGCAACCGTACTACTCCATATCGTTTCTATCAGTTCTGGCTGAATGTATCCGACGATGATGCAGAGCGTTATATCAAGATCTTCACATCACTCGACAAGGAGACCATCGATGCACTCGTAGAGGAGCACAAGCAGGATCCTGGCCGTCGTATCCTTCAGAAGCGTCTTGCTGAGGAGGTAACAGTGATGGTACACTCTAAGGAAGATCTCGACATGGCCATAGAGGCCAGCAACATCCTCTTCGGTAAGTCTACCAAGGAGGCACTTGAGAAGCTCGACGAACAGACCTTCCTTGATGTATTCGACGGTGTGGAGAAGCATGAGATCTCAAGAGATCAGTTAGGTCAGCCTGCAATCGAACTGTTCACCACAGTAGCTCCAGTATTCCCTTCAAAGGGTGAGATGCGTAAGATGGTGCAGGGCGGAGGTGTTTCCCTGAACAAGGAAAAGCTCACTGACCAGAATCGCGAAATCACTGCTGATGATCTCATCGACGGTAAGTATCTACTGGCTCAGAAAGGCAAGAAGAACTACTATCTTCTGATAGTAAAATAAGATAAGTTAGTAAAAATTTGGCTGTTTGCCGGATTTTTACTAACTTTGCACCCGCATTGGACGATGGTGTAATGGTAACACTACAGGTTTTGGTTCTGTCATTCCCGGTTCGAATCCGAGTCGTCCAACTCTAAAACAACTTCTAAAAACAAACGAATTATGGCAAATCTTTTTTCATTGGAAGGTAAGAACGCTTGGATTACAGGAGCATCTTACGGAATCGGTTTCAACATTGCGAAGGCATTTGTAGCCGCAGGTATCAAAACCATTATCTTCAACGACATCAACGAGCCAGCTCTCGAGCGTGGTCTTGCCAACTATAAGGAGGCAGGCATCGAGAACGTGAAGGGTTATGTTTGTGACGTAACAGACGAGAACGCTGTAAAGGCTCTCGTAGAGAAGATCCACGCTGAGGTAGGTCAGATTGACATCCTGGTAAACAACGCAGGTATCATCAAGCGTATTCCTATGCATGAGATGAAGCGTGCTGAGTTCCAGCAGGTGATCGATGTAGACCTCGTTGCTCCTTACATCTGTTCAGCAGCCGTAGTGCCTGAGATGATGGAGCGCCGTGAGGGTAAGATCATCAATATCTGTTCTATGATGTCTGAGTTGGGTCGTGAGACAGTATCTGCCTATGCAGCAGCTAAGGGCGGTCTGAAGATGCTCACACGTAACATCTGCTCTGAGTATGGTGGGTACAACATCCAGTGTAACGGTATTGGCCCGGGCTATATCGCTACTCCACAGACAGCACCTCTCCGTGAGCGTCAGCCAGACGGAAGCCGTCATCCATTCGACAGCTTTATCTGTGCCAAGACACCTGCCGGACGTTGGCTCGATCCTTCTGAGCTCGGCGGTCCTGCTGTGTTCCTCGCTTCACATGCTTCTGACGCAGTTA
>Ga0256407_10009163_pt1 | contig 14252 bp, 11 predicted proteins | sample RumenRJG_04DNA_FD_193489 | JGI IMG/M metagenome (GOLD analysis project Ga0256407, IMG submission 193489) | Bovine rumen microbial communities from Lethbridge, Alberta, Canada - RJG_04 | ecosystem: Host-associated > Mammals > Digestive system > Stomach > Rumen | place: Canada: Alberta... | reverse complement strand
AAAAAATTGCTTTTATAAACATAAATTTATAAAATTTATAAAAATAATTTAAAAAAAGGAGAATAGCAGAAATGAAAAAAGTATTGGCTTTGTTAGTTTGTGCAGTTTTGGTTAGTGCTTGTACAACTCCGGGCAAAAAAACCGCAATCGGTGCAGGCGCAGGTGCAGCAATAGGAGCAGCAGCAGGTGCAATAATTGCAAATAATACCGGCGGAAAATCTTCCGAAGGTGCAATTTACGGAGCATTGGCAGGAGCAGCAGCAGGCGGTTTAATAGGTAACTACTATGATAAACAAGCAAAAGAGTTGGCAAAAATAGCAGATGTTAAAAAAACCGAAAACGGAATTGAAGTAACATTGAAAAATGATATTTTGTTTACAACCGGCAGTGCGGAATTGTCTTCTGCAGCAAAACAAACTCTTACCGATTTGAATACTGTTTTGAAAAAATATCCTGAAAACATAATTCAGGTTCAAGGTCATACCGATTCAAGCGGATCACAAGCATTTAATCAAACATTGTCTGAAAAAAGAGCAAAAGCCGTATATGATTATATATTGGCTAACGGTTTACAGACAGACAGTTTAACTTATGTAGGTTTTGGTCCTAACCAACCTATAGCTTCTAACGATACCGCAGAAGGTAAAGCAAAAAACAGAAGAGTTGAATTGAAAATTACAGCTAATCCAAAATTGGTGGAACAAAACAGGAAATAAGTCTTAATAATGATTTGTAAGCAGAGAGAAATAACTTTATTCTCTCTGCTTTTTTTATTTGGGGAAAAAGTTTATAAAAAAATATTATTTTGATAAAATTAAATAAATTTATTTAAAGAGTAAATAATATGGAAAAGATTGCAAGTTTTACTGTTGACCATAATAAATTACAAAAAGGTATGTATATATCAAGAATAGACGGTGATGTCGTTACTTACGATATAAGAATGAAAAAACCTAATAATAACGATTTCTTATCTACCGGGCAGATGCATACTTTTGAACATTTGTTTGCCACTTATGCGAGAAATACGGAATTTAAAGATAGTGTTGTGTATGTAGGTCCGATGGGTTGCAGAACGGGATTTTATTTTCTTGTAAGAAACACGGTTTCGCATCAACAAGCATTGGATATTGTAAAAAATACATTGGAATTTGTTAAAAGTTTTGAAGGTGAAATTCCCGGCTCAACAAAAATAGAGTGCGGTAACTATTTGGATCATGATTTAAAAGGTGCAAAAACGGTTGCCGTTGATATGATAGAAGTTTTAAAAGATTGGACAGTGGAGAAAATGAATTATGAATACCATTTCTAAAATTGCAATAATAGGTGCTATGGATTGCGAAATTTCTGCCGTAAAAAAAGAGTTGTCTGATTTAAAAGAGCAAAATTATGCCGATTTAAAAATATTTACCGGTACAATAAACAATAAGTTTGTTGTATTGGCTCAAAGCGGAGTAGGTAAAGTAAATGCCGCACTTAATACACAATATATAATTGATACATATAAACCAAACATTATTATAAATACCGGTGTAGCCGGAGGTATTGCGGACGGACTTGATGTGGGGGATGTTGTTATCGGAACATATCTTGTTCAGCATGATTTTGATGTAACGGTGTTAGGTTATGCAAGAGGCTATATGTGTACCGGTGCTGAAAAAGATAAACCTACAAAATATTATTGCGATAAAGAATTGATAGAAATTTTTCAAAGTTCTTTGGAGCAAAATATGCCTGCACAAAAAATTCATAAGGGAATAATTGCTTCCGGTGACAAGTTTGTTTCAGGTAAAGAAATAAAAAAAGAAATAAACGAATATTTCGGTGCAATTGCAGTTGAAATGGAAGGGTGTGCCGTTGCACAAGTTGCAACAAGAAATAAAATACCGTTTGTTGTTACAAGAGCAATTTCCGATTTGGCGGACGGCAAAACTGCCGAGTATCAAAATGAGTTTGAAAAGAAAATGTCGGAAGTTTCTACTCAAACAATAAAAATATTTTTAAAAAATTTGCAGTAAAATAAAAAAAATAATATTATATGTAATAAGCAAAATAAAAAATAAGGAGCTGAAAAATGGATTACATAAATATGTATTTTTTGGACATTATTAAAAAGCATTATTTTGATTTTAGCGGAAAAGAAGGAAGAAAAGTTTTCTGGTTGTATGCATTAAATTGTTTTATCGTAAGTTCAATATTAAGTTTTATTTGGGGACCGTTAGCTATAATATTCGGTTTAGCTACTTTGTTTCCCGGGTTGGCAATAATTATAAGAAGATTGAGAGATGCGGATTTTAGTCCTTTTTGGGTATTATTGTTGTTGATTCCCGGAATCGGTGGTCTTATATTGTTGGTTATGGCTTGTTTCCCAAGCAAATAATTATAAAAAGTATTAAGAATTTAGCTGCCTATTTTTATGGCAGCTAAATTCTTTGAAGAGTATAAGAAAGTACTTGACAAAATATTTTTTTTGTTGTACAATTTCACAAGTTCTTTAATTTGTTTATATTTTTTTAAGAAAAGTTTAAGACAGCAAGGACCGTTAAAACGGTTTAATATTAGATTTACCTTGCCGAGACTGAGTAGTATATTGATGTGTTTTATTTGATTTGCTTCTCATTCTCGTGAGAAGCTTTTTTTTGTTTTGGAATATGAAAAAAACAAATTTGGAAATTACGACATATATAGGATGTAAAGTTCTTTGTAAATATTGTCCGCAAGGCAAATTAATAAAAGCATATAAAAGTAATAAAAAGTTAATGACTTTTAACGACTTTAAAAAGATTTTAGAAAATGTGGACAGCAAAAAGACAAGATTGATTTTTGCTGGTTTTTCCGAAATATTTTTAAATAAATATGCTGTAGACATGTTAATTTATGCTTATAAAAAGGGATTTGAAACAGATGTTTATACAACAACTGTCGGTCTTACAAAAAATAAGATTATGAAGTTGGCAAAAGAAAATGTGAAGTTTAGATTTGTTGCATTTCATGTTTTTGATTCTAAAGTAAATCCTGTAAATAACAGTTTTTATAAAAAAGCGGATTTGTTTAAAAATAATATAACCGTAAAAGCCGTTAAATTAATTAAGGTTACGGATGTTTTTTCAAGAGCGGGAACTTTGTTTAAAGTTAATAAAAATAAAGAAAAAATATTCTGTTTGAGAAATTTTGTTTATCAAAATGTAGTTTTACCTAACGGTGATTTGGTTTTGTGTTGTCACGATTATCTTTTAAGACATAAGTTGGGAAATTTATTTTTGCAGCGTTATTCCGGTAAGGATATTGCAAAAAAGAGAGAAGAAATATTAAATCTTATGCAGGATAAAAATTCCGAAATTGCTTGCAGATATTGTGATAACGGTAAAAATATAAAATATAAAAAGCAACAAACTTTTGATTTGAACAGAAGTTTATTTAAAGTTGAAAAATAATGAAGGGAGATATATAAAATGCCAAATTTAAAAAATCAAGAAGATGTAAAAGTTTTGACAGAAAAATTTAAAGCAATGAAAGGTATGATATTGACCGAATATCACGGACTTTCAGTAAGTGCTATTTCCGATTTGAGAAAAGAACTTAGAAAAGCCGGTTGCGAATATTTGGTTGTAAAAAATACTTTGAGTAAAATTGCTTTAAAAGAAGTTGGTCTTGAAGGTGTAGATAAATATTTTGAAGGTCCTACAGCTATCGTTATAGAAAAAGACGATCCTGTAACTCCTGCAAAAACAGTTGTTGAATTTTCAAAGAAAAACGAAAAATTCGTTGTTAAAGCAGGTTTGTTGGATGGAAAATTAATAGAATTAAACGAAATAAAAGCATTAGCTTCACTTCCTACAAAAGAAGTTCTTATCGGCAAAATGCTTGGCAGCATGAAAGCTCCTATTTCGAACTTTGTCGGAGTTCTCAGTGCAGTTACAAGAAACTTTGTTTGTGTATTGAATGCAATTAAAGAACAAAAAGAAAAAGCAGCTTAATTAAATAAAAAATAATAAATAAAAAATTATAGTTAGTACTATAAAATAAAAAAATTAAAAATAAAATGGGGGAGTAGTAAAATGGCATTAACAAAAGATCAATTAATTGAAGAAATTTCAGCTATGTCTGTATTAGAGATGGCAGAATTAGTAAAAGCTTTGGAAGAAAAATTCGGTGTTTCAGCAGCAGCACCTGTAGCAGTAGCAGCAGCAGGAGCAGCAGCACCTGCAGCAGCAGCTGAAGAAAAAACAGAATTCAACGTTGTATTAACATCAGCAGGAGCAAACAAAATTGCTGTAATTAAAGTTGTTAGAGAAATTACCGGTTTAGGCTTGAAAGAAGCTAAAGATTTAGTTGACGGCGCACCAAAAACAGTTAAAGAAAATGTTGCTAAAGCAGATGCAGAAGAAATGAAGAAAAAATTAGCAGCAGCAGGTGCAGCAGCTGAACTTAAGTAATTTGTTTATCATTGCTTTAAAAAAACAAAAAAATAGTTGTAAAATAAATAATAAATACTTGACAAAAGATAATAATTAAGTATATAATATTTACTTAATTTTATCTTTTTGTCAAAATATAATTAAATGGATCTAAATTAATGAAAAAAGTTAATTTTGGAAAAATAAATTCACCAATCGATCCACCTTTACTGCTTGGTATGCAGAAAAATTCATTTGCGGATTTCTTGCAAATGGGTGTAGACCCTGAAAAGAGAAAACTTCAAGGTCTTGAAGGTGCATTTAGAGATGTTTTCCCTCTGACAAATTCAGACGGAAGTTTAATAATGGAATATGTTTCTTACGGGTTCGGCGAACCTAAATATTCCGTAGATGAATGTGTTGCAAGAGATGCGACATATTCCGTGCCTTTAAAAATTAAATTAAGATTACTTCACAAAAAAGAAGACGGAAAAGTTAAAGAACTTTCCGAACAGGAAGTTTATTTCGGTGAAATTCCTTTAATGACCGATACCGCAACGTTTATTATTAATGGTGCGGAAAGAGTTGTTGTCAGTCAGATTCATCGTTCTCCCGGAGTAATATTTGAAGAAGATGAAGAAAAGAAAGTTACCGTGTTCGGTAAACCTATGTACTATGGAAGAATCATACCTTACAGAGGAGCATGGGTGGAATTCGAATTCGATCAAAACGGTATCTTGTATGTAAGAATAGACAGAAAGAGAAAAATTCTTGCTACAACTCTTTTAAGAGCAATCGGTTTTGAAAACGACAATGATATTTTAGAGCTTTTTAAAGAAATAAAAGAAGTTTCTTTAATCGACAATGCTCCGTCTGCATTGGCAAACGAATGTTTGGCAGACGATATTTACGATACAGCCACCGGAGAAGTTTTAGTTGATTCCGGTAAAGAATTGTCCGAAGCTATAATTGAAAAATTAAAAGCTAAGGGTATTTCTACGGTAAAAGTTTTAAAAGATCCTACGATTCTTTTAACTTTGAAAAAAGATACTATCAAAACACAAAAAGAAGCTGTAAATCATATATATAAAGTTTTAAAAACACAAGAATTTATCGTGCAGGAAAGAGCACAGGGATTCTTGGATGAATTATTATTTAAATCCGTTAGAAGATACGATTTTACGGTAATCGGAAGATATAAAATTTTAAAGAAATTGGCTCCGATTTACGATTTTTATAAGAGAATTACCGAAGGTTGGGTAAAAGAAAATCGTCTCAATGTTCCTGCAGAAAACAAAAGAACCGTTGCAAGAGAAGATATCATTGCAACAATGAAATATCTTTTGATGCTTACAAACGGTGAAGTTGAATTTGCGGAAAACGGCAAAAAAATAAAATTAGGTTTAGACGATATAGACCATTTAGGTAACAGAAGAGTAAGATCAGTTGGAGAATTGCTTGAAAACCAAGTAAGAATAGGTCTTGTTCAAATGGCAAGACTTGTTAAAGAATATATGAACAACCAAGATAAAGCAACAGTTACTCCGAGATCTTTAATCAATATTACTCCTTTTGTTGCTCAAATAAGAAAGTTCTTCGGAACTTCGCAACTTTCTCAATTTATGGATCAAATCAATCCGTTATCTGAACTTACACATAAGAGAAGACTTTCCGCATTAGGCCCCGGCGGTCTTAACAGAAAGAGAGCGGGATTTGAGGTTAGAGATGTTCATTATACTCACTATGGCCGTGTATGTCCTATCGAAACACCTGAAGGACCTAACATCGGTCTTATAACTTCATTGTCTGCTTATGCAAGAGTTAACAAATACGGTTTGATAGAAACTCCGTATAAAAAAGTTGAAAACGGTAAAGTTGTAAACGATATTAAGTACATGACGGCAGATGAAGAAGATGATTTGTTTGTAGCACAGGCAAATACACCTATCGATGCAAAAGGAAATTTCCTTACGGATTCCGTTCAGGGAAGACATTTGAACGATTTCTTGTTCAAAGTTCCTGAAAAAGTTGATTATATGGATATTTCACCTATGCAGGTTGTATCTGTTTCCGCAGGTCTTATTCCTTTCTTGGAACACGACGATGCAAACAGAGCTTTGATGGGTTGTAACATGCAAAGACAGGGTGTTCCTTTGTTGGTAACGGAACAACCTTTGGTTTGTACCGGTATGGAAGATAAAGTTGCAAAAGATTCCGGTGTATGTGTTGCAGCAAAAGTTGACGGTGAAGTTGTATCCGTTTCTGCAGATGAGATAATTATTTGGAACGAGAAAAACGGTGTACAATCTCATAAATTAAATAAATATTTAAGATCCAACCAAGATACATGTATAAATCATATTCCTATCGTAAGAGTAGGGGATAAAGTTAAAAAAGGAGACATAATTGCAGACGGTCAGGCAACAAAGAACGGACAGTTGGCATTAGGTCAAAACCTCTTGATAGCTTTCATGCCTTGGGACGGATATAATTTCGAAGATGCTATTTTGTTATCCGAGAAATTAGTTCAAGATGACAGATTTACATCGGTTCATATAAGAGAATTGGAAACCGAAGCAAGAGAAACAAAAGGAAGACCTGAAGAAATAACAAAGGATATTCCTAATGTCGGTGCCGAAGATTTATTGAACTTGGATGAAAACGGTGTAATAAGAGTTGGTGCAACTGTTCAAAGAGGAGATATTCTTGTTGGTAAAACAGCTCCTAAAGGTGAACAGCAAACAACTCCTGAAGAAAGACTTTTAAGAGTTCTTTTCGGTAAGAAAGCAGAAGATGTACAAGATGTTTCTTTAAGAGTAGATCCGGGTATTTCCGGTAAAGTTCTTGGTGTAAGAACATTTGTAAGAAGAGAAAAACTTTCCGAAAAAGAAGTTAAGAAAAGACAAGAAGAAATGACTTCCGAATATAAAGCCGCAAAGAAAAGATTGGAAGAAGAAAGAAAAGAACTTCTTGCCATAGCAAAGAAATCCGACAAGAAAAAATTGGAAGATTTGTATGATGCTAAAGAAGAAATGCTTACGAAAAATTACGAAAAAGATAAGGAAAGATTCAAAAAAGGTGATGAACTTCCTGTATCCGTAAACAAAATCGTAAAAGTATATATAGCGGCAAAATTGAAAGTTCAAGTTGGAGATAAACTCGCAGGAAGACACGGAAACAAAGGTATCGTTTCAAGAATACTTCCTGTAGAGGATATGCCAAGACTCCCGGACGGAACACCGGTAGATTGTGTTCTTTCACCTTTGGCTATACCTTCTCGTATGAATGTAGGTCAGTTGCTTGAATCTATGTTGGGTTGGGCAGGAAAAATCTTGAACACTCAAATGGTAACACCTGTATTTGACGGTGCAACCGAAGATCAAGTTAAAGAACAAATAAGAAAAGCAAAAGAATTGCTCGTTTCCAACAAAACCGAAGAATTCAAACAAAGAGGTTTTGCAGGTAAAGAATTGGAAGCTGCAATTGAAGATTATAAGAAGAGATATTTGCCTACGGACGATTGTCAAATTACATTGTATGACGGTAGAACCGGTGAACCGTTTATGGAAAAGGTTACTATCGGTGTAATGTACATGTTGAAACTTAACCATTTGGTTGAAGATAAAATGCATGCAAGATCAACCGGTCCATATTCTCTTATCACAAGACAACCTCTCGGTGGTAAAGCACAGTTTGGAGGTCAGAGATTCGGAGAAATGGAAGTATGGGCAATAGAAGCATACGGTGCAGCACATGTATTGCAAGAATTCTTAACCGTAAAATCCGATGATGTTGACGGAAGAGTAAAAATGTACGATTCAATCATCAAAGGCGAACCTATATCGAAACCGGGTATTCCGGAATCATTTAAGGTTTTGGTTAACGAACTTAGAGCATTAGGCTTAAATGTTGATTTGTTGAAAGATAATGTAAGCAGCAGAGAGCCGGAAGAAGAACAAAAATAATATGGAAGGGCAACTATAAATGAAAAATTTAAAAAACTCAAAGAAAAGACCACAAAAATTAAATTTCTCAGATTTTGATGCTGTTAAAGTAACGGTTGCAAGTCCTGAAGATATAAGATCATGGTCTTATGGTGAAGTAAAAAAACCTGAAACCATAAATTACAGAACATTCAAACCTGAAAGAGACGGTTTGTTCTGCGATTGTATTTTCGGACCTACAAAAGACTGGGAATGTCATTGTGGAAAGTATAAATATATAAAACATAAAGGTACTATCTGCGACAGATGCGGAGTTGAAGTTACCGAGTCTAAAGTAAGAAGAGAAAGATTCGGTCATATCGACTTGGCAGTTCCTGTAGCACATCCTTGGTTTATGAAGAAACCGCCTTCAAGAATAGGTATTTTGTTGAATATGAAAATATCCGACTTGGAAAAGGTTATTTATTATACCAAGTATGTTGTTACCGAAACATTGAAAGATTCTACCGGATTAATTCCTATTCTTCACAAAAGTTCACTTTTGAAAGAAGAAGAATATAATTTGTTCAAATACGGTATGAAAAGTGCCGTAGTAAGAGACGAATTAAAAAATGTTTTTGATGGTATAGTTGCTCAAGATATAGAATTTGATTCCGACGAAAAAACTTTAAAGAAACAGTTGGAAAAAGCTGTAAAAACAATGTCGGATTACAGCGGAGTAAAAAAATCCGATATAGTTGCTAAAATATCTGAAAATATAAAAGAAGGTTGCAAATATTACAGTTGCTATTTCAAACCTCATTCCGTATATTTTTATGATGTTGAAGGTTCTCAGAAATCAGAACTTAAAAAAATATTACAATCAGCATACGGCGAAAAAGTTCCTGAAGTTTCAATTTCAGAACAAGATAAAAAAGTAAAAATAGAGTTCTTTGATCTTTCAAAAGAAAGAGTATTTGAAGAACTCAGAAAAAATCCTGAAGGTTTGAAAAAATTTGAAGGAAAATTGAAAGTTGAAATTTTCAGAATGGAAATGCCTATACTTAAAACATTTTCAAAACCTGAAACACCTATTCTTTTGGAAGAAAAAGATGTTAAGAAGTTCCAAAACGGTTTCGGTGACGATTTGAAAGTGGATATCGGTGCATCGGCAATAAGAAAATTGTTGGAAGAAATAAATCTTGATGAAGAACAAAAAAATATTCAAAAAGAAATAGCAAAACTTTCTTCCGATGCAGAAAGAGCAAGACTTATCAGAAAGCTCAGAGTTGTAGAAGGATTTAAAAATTCCAATACAAGACCTGAGTGGATGATTCTTACGGTTCTTCCTGTTATACCTCCGGATTTAAGACCGTTGGTTGCTTTGGAAGGCGGAAGATTTGCCGCATCCGATTTGAACGATTTATACAGAAGAATTATTAACAGAAATAACAGATTAAGACATATAGAGCAATTAAAAGCTCCTACAGTGATGATAAATAACGAAAAAAGATTGTTGCAGGAAGCTGTAGATGCTTTAATTGATAACGATTCTATGGCAAGACCTGTTGCAGGTGCCGGCGGAAGAGTATTGAAATCTTTGTCTGACACATTGAAAGGAAAACAGGGAAGATTCAGACAGAACTTATTGGGTAAAAGAGTTGACTATTCGGGAAGAAGTGTTATCGTTGTAGGACCTTCATTGAAATTAAATCAATGCGGTATTCCTAAAGAAATGGCATTGGAATTGTTCAAACCTTTTATTATAAGAGAACTTATTAACCAGGAAGGTGCAACATTAAAATCTGCAAGAAGAATCCTTGAAAGAGGCGATGTAAGAGTTTGGGGAATATTGGAAAAAGTTACAAAAGATCATCCTGTATTACTTAACAGAGCTCCTACACTTCACAGACTTGGTATTCAGGCATTTGAACCTATTTTGGTTGAAGGAAAATCTATTCAGTTGCATCCGTTAACATGTACGGCTTTCAACGCAGACTTCGATGGAGACCAGATGGCAGTTCATGTTCCTATATCCATAGAAGCTCAACTTGAAGCAAAAATGTTGATGATGACAACCAAAAATATATTGTCACCGTCATCAGGAAAACCTATAACGGTTCCGGGACAGGATATCGTTTTGGGAAGTTGCTTTATAACAAAAGAAAAACACGGAGTTAAAGGTGAAGGCAGTATATTCTCCGGAGTTGATGAAGTTATAAGTGCATACCAGGAAAAAGCAGTAGATTTGCATGCAAGAATAAAAGTTGCAGGTATAACTACATTAAGAGATCCTAACCTTAAAGACAGTGAACAAAAAGATGTTTCAAAATGGCAAAATAAAAAAGGTGAAAAACCTAACTATACAACCGTAGGAAGAATAATATTCAACGAACATTTACCTAAAAATGAAGACGGATCTTATGCTTTAGGTTTCCAAAATAAAGCATTCGGTAAAAAAGATTTGGTTAATATTATAGATAAATGCTTTAAAGAACTCGGTCAGTATAAGACGGTTGTTTTACTTGACGAAATAAAAAATCTCGGTTACAAATATGCAACTTTGGCAGGTGTATCAATTTCTATAGATGCCATGAAGATTCCTGCAATGAAAGAATCTATGGTAAAAGAAGCAAAGAAACAAATAAAAGAAATTGAAAAACAAGCAAAGTTAGGTTTGATAACCGAAAGTGAAAGATATAACAAAATCATTGATATTTGGACAAAAGTTACCGATAAAGTAGCAGACATAATGTTCGATGCAATGAAAGAAGATGAAAAACAAGATTATAAACCGGGAACAAACAGATTCAATTCAATATTCTTGATGGCAGATTCCGGTGCAAGAGGTTCAAGACAACAGGTAAGACAGCTCGCAGGTATGAGAGGTCTTATGGCAAAACCTCAGAAAAAACTTTCAGGTGGTATCGGTGAAATTATCGAAACACCTATTATTGCAAACTTCAGAGAAGGTCTTTCAATATTGGAATACTTTATTTCAACTCACGGTGGAAGAAAAGGTCTTTCCGATACGGCATTGAAAACTGCAGAAGCAGGATACATGACAAGAAAACTCGTAGATGTATCACACGATGTTGTAGTAACGGAACACGATTGCGGAACTCCTAACGGAGTATTTATCGGAGACTTGAAATCCGGTGATGAAGTAATTGAAACAATAGACGAAAGAATTGTAGGAAGAGTAGCTCTTGATAACGTTATCGGTATTATTCAACACGGTGACGATTTGGTGGAAGAGCTTATCGTAAAAAGAGATGAAGTTATAACTCATGAACAAGCAAAGAAACTTATAGAAGCAGGTATAGATAAAATCGGTATAAGAAGTGTATTGACTTGCGAAGCAAAACACGGAGTTTGTGCAAAATGTTACGGTATAAGTCCTGCAACCGGTAAACTTGCCGAAGTCGGTGAAGCAGTAGGTGTTGTTGCTGCTCAATCAATCGGTGAACCTGGTACACAGCTTACACTTAGAACGTTCCACATCGGTGGTGCTGCAAGTACGGTTACACAGAAATCCGAAATCTATGCTGAAAAAGACGGTACTGTAGATTTTTATAATTTAAAATCAATTAAAGACAGAAATAACGATACAATTGTAGTAAGCAGAAATACCGAACTTGTATTTACGGAAAATTCACCGAGAAGAAGACAAGTATTTAAAGTTCCTTACGGAGCAATAATACAGGTTAAAGACGGTCAGGACGTTACATTAAAAGAAGGAAAACATGTTCTTCTTGCAAAATGGGATCCTCATTCAAAACCTATTATAACCGAATGTGAAGGTAAATTGAAATTCGTAGATATTAAAGAAGGTATCACATTACAGAAAGAAAAATCTAAAATTACCGGTCAGATAGAAAGAGTAATTATAGAAGACAGAACAAGAAAACACAGACCTAAATTTGTTATAGAAAAAGACGGTAAAACCGTAGCGGAATATCCGTTGACCGTAGGTACAAGCATAATGTCAAGAATTCACTTGAAAGACGGCAGTGATATTCCTTTAAAAGAAGGTACCAAGGTTGAAATCGGTGATATTTTGGCACAAAGACCGCAGGATGCAATGAAGGTTAAGGATATTACCGGAGGTCTTCCGAGAGTTGCAGAATTGTTCGAAGGAAGAAAACCTAAAAATGTTGCAGTTGTTTCAGAAATTGACGGTATAGTTAAGTTCGGTGAAGCAACAAAAAAAGGTGCTTTAAAAGTTAAAATTATAGATCCTGAAACAAAGATGGAAAAAGAATATACTATTCCGTTGGGAAGACATTTGGTTGTGTATGAAGGCGATAAAGTAGAAGCCGGAGAAGCTCTTTCTGATGGTGCAATAGATCCGCACGATATTCTTAAAGTTAAAGGTCCTAAGGTTGTTCAGGAATATCTTGTAAACGAAATTCAGCAGGTTTACAGATTACAGGGTGTGTCTATTAACGATAAACATATAGAAGTTGTTGTAAGACAAATGTTGTCTAATGTTAGAATAACCGATGCCGGAGACAGCAAATTCTTGAGCGGTGAAATTATTTCAAGATCAAGATATGAAAGCGAAAGAAAAGCTCTTAAAGAAAAAGGTATGAAGTTGCCTGTTGCTCAGCCGGTATTGTTAGGTATAACAAAAGCTGCACTTTCATCGGATTCATTTATATCCGCTGCAAGTTTCCAGGAAACAACGAGAATATTAACCGAAGCTGCTGTATCGGGACAAATAGATAATTTGAAAGGTTTGAAAGAAAATGTTGCAATAGGTCATTTAATACCTGCAGGTACGGGTTTAAAAGACGAATTAAAATAGTAGCATTAATATAAAAGAAAAGGGAAGGAAAGAGGGAAGATGCCAACAATTAATCAATTGATTACAGACGGTAGAAAAAAAGTTACACAAAAAACAAAATCACCGGCTTTGAAAAGCTGTCCGCAAAGAAGAGGAGTTTGCACAAGAGTTTATACAACAACTCCTAAGAAACCTAACTCAGCTTTGAGAAAAGTTGCAAGGGTAAAATTAACATCGGGTTATGAAGTAAGTTCATATATACCGGGAGTAGGTCACAACTTACAGGAGCATTCAATTGTTCTTATAAGAGGCGGAAGAGTAAAAGATTTGCCTGGTGTAAGATACCATATCATCAGAGGCAGTTTGGATTCTACAGGAGTTGAAGGTAGAAAACAATCAAGAAGTAAATATGGTGCAAAAAAAGCAAAAGCAGCAAAAAAATAATAAAATAATAATAAAAAATAATTAAGTAAAAGAGGATAACTAAAGATGCCAAGAAAAGCATTAAAACCAAAAGAAAAAAGAGGAATGCCAAAAGGTGATTCCGTATATAATTCAGTATTATTGGCAAGATTTATAAATAAACTTGACCATAGAGGAAAAAAGAGTTTAGCAGAAAAAATAATTTACAAAGCATTTGATATAATGAAGGAAAAAACCGGTGAAGAACCTATAGAAGTTTTCAACAGAGCTATAGAAAATGCAAGACCTTTGTTGGAAGTTAGACCGAGAAGAGTTGGTGGAGCAACATATCAGGTTCCTATGGAAGTTCCTATGATAAGATCAACCACTCTTGCTATGGATTGGATAATGGAATCCGCAAGATCTAAAACCGGAAGACCAATGTGTGAAAAACTTGCACAGGAATTCATTGATGCAAGCAAGAAAGAAGGTTCTGTTATGAAGAAGAGAGAAGATACTCACAAAATGGCAGAAGCAAACAAGGCCTTCGCACACTACAAATGGTAATACCATTTAAACTAAACTTAAATATTATAAAAAACTGAAATATTTTAGTTACGACTTTAAAATTCCGAGCCTTATGTACCGTTTACACTTTTGTACACTGCGGCTCGGAATTTTTTTGTCTCACAAACAAATATTTCAATTTTTTTATGTCCTTATATTTTTTTGTTATTGCAA
>Ga0256407_10009162_pt1 | contig 14253 bp, 8 predicted proteins | sample RumenRJG_04DNA_FD_193489 | JGI IMG/M metagenome (GOLD analysis project Ga0256407, IMG submission 193489) | Bovine rumen microbial communities from Lethbridge, Alberta, Canada - RJG_04 | ecosystem: Host-associated > Mammals > Digestive system > Stomach > Rumen | place: Canada: Alberta | collected... | reverse complement strand
GGACGACCTGGCCGCAGACGGAAATACCGTCGTGATCGTCGACCACGACGTCCAGGTTCTGGCCCATGCGGACTGGATGATCGAGATGGGTCCAGGCGCCGGCGCTTCGGGCGGCACAGTCATCGCCGAGGGCACTATTGAGGAAATCAAAAAGAATCCGGACTCTGTGATCGGACCCTATCTGTCTGGACAAAAATCATGCGAAAGCCCGGACACGTGCGAAGGCCTGCATAGCGACCTACATACAGACCTGCACGAAAACATGCATAACGTCCCGCACAAGAACCTGCACGATGACTTATTTGCGGACGGCGTGATCCACATGCGGACCGGCCAGATCCACACGGTGCATCCACTTGATGTCAAGATCCCCAAAGGGCGGCTGACGGTGGTCACAGGCGTCTCCGGTTCGGGTAAGACAACTATGATCCTTGAGAGCCTGATTCCGGCACTGTCGGCCTCCATAAAGGGCAAAAAAAATCCCGCCCATGTGAAGTCGCTGGAGGCCCCCGGCATCAATCAGGTCAAGCTGATTGACGCCACTCCGATCGGCATCAATGTGCGGTCCACTGTGGCGACCTATGCAAATGTCCACGATGATCTGCGCAAAATCTACGCCCGCACGCCGGACGCAAAAGAGCGCGGCTACAAGGCCGGTGACTTTTCCTACAATACCGGTAAGCTGCGCTGTCCCACCTGCGACGGAACCGGGGAAATCTCGCTGGATGTCCAGTTCCTGCCGGATGTGGATATTCCATGCCCGGACTGCAGGGGCGGAAGGTACCGCCGGGAAGCCCACGAGGTGGTGCGCAGGGCCAAAAACGGGACTTCCTTCAGCCTTCCCGATCTCATGTCCATGAGCGTCGATGAGGCACTGGAGGCCTGCTCGGATCTGGCGACAACACACAGACGCCTCAAGGTCCTCCACGATCTGGGGCTTGGCTACCTTACCCTGGGTGAGGAGACCCCCGGTCTTTCGGGCGGAGAGGCACAGCGCCTGAAGCTGGCCAGTGAAATGGGCAGGGGACAGTCGGATTCCGTCTTTGTTTTTGACGAGCCGACCATCGGCCTCCATCCCAAAGATGTTCGAGTGCTTCTGGATGTATTCCGCAGCCTTCTCGACCACGGAGCCACTGTCATCGTCATCGAGCATGATCTTGACGTTATCCGCAGCGCGGATTATATCGTCGACATGGGGCCGGGAGGCGGCGCGGAAGGAGGCCGCATTGTCGTGAGCGGCACGCCGGCACAAGTACGCGCCTGTCAGGAGAGCCTGACGGGTCAGAATCTGTAGTTGTTCGCTCTTCTGCGCTGCAGCAGTGAAGGTATTAAGCGGGTGACGATCAGGGCTCCCAGCAGGACTCCGAATGTGTCGATCAGAATATCCCTGATTTCTCCCGACCGCCCCGGAACAAAAGTCTGGTGGAACTCATCCGTGGAGGCATAGAGGAATCCTATGAAAACTGCCCTGCGCAGAATCTTCGAAGCAGAATTTCCGTCTCTTTTCCGCGAAGAAGAATCGGAATCCTGCATATATTCAGTGATAGTGAGTGAAAGCAATGCGCCCAGTATGGCATATTCCGTCATATGGGCGCATTTTCTGACCGGAAAAGTCCCCTGATCCTGCAGCTCCAGTTTTTTATCGGGCGGCATTTCGGTGTAGCCTTTTACAAAAACGGTGCAGATAAAATCTATGAGTGTATCGCTTTGGTAGTCGGACACCGTACTTCTCGCTGAGGACATGATAAAGATGAACAGCATCCAGAAAAGGGTGAGTGCGGTCAGGACCCTTCTGCGAATTGTTCTGTTGTTTTTCATTCTAAGGATTCAATCCTCCATTTTCAGAATATCAGATTTCCGGCGGACAAGGTTTTCGTCAACTATTATATGTAGCATTTACAGCCTGTCCCATACAGAAAGCGCATAAAGCCGAATGATCTGTTCGCCTTTGTGCGCTTTCTGAATAAGACAGGCTCTAGAAATTTCTGAACATGACAGCAGTCATGTCTTTCTGATTGATCGTGATGCGGACGTCCAGCATGCGGATCAGGTCTCTGATACTGTAGGGTCTTCCGGAGGGAAGGGCTCCTGTACCTTCAAAGATTTTCGGTATCGGGTCCAGGTTTTCATTGTTGCCGTTCCTGAAGAGTGTCATCCCTTTGTAGGTGTATGGACTCTTTCCGGTCTTCTCTGTCTCCGCCTCGGCGGTCCACTGGTTGTTGCCGATTCTCCATCCGCTCTTCCATTTATCACAGCTGTAGGTGCCGCCCAGGTAATCGATCAGTTTTGCGAAGCTTCCTCTTCCGGAGTAGTCTCCGAATGGATTCCCGTCAAAGTCCTCACAGACGTCGAGTCCGGCCAGCCAGTAGGTGCCTGTTCCGCGATGATAATAGAATTTATAACTGGCACTATCGGCATCGGATGCCTTGAGTTTATGCCCTCCCACATTGACCAGTGCGAGGATCGGAGCGGGATACTTGTCCTTGAGTTCAGCAGGAGCCGCGTAGCAGGTCTTGCCGAATGTTTTCGCCGCATCGACGTAATCGTTTTCAAGACGGATAAAGACATCTTCGGTCTTAAGGCGGGAGGAGGATGTTGCGTCCGTGAAAGAGATCGTACTGATGCGGTATTTTTCACGCTCTCCCGTCGCGCTCCAGTCAGCTGACAGATTGGGTATGCGCCCGCTGTCCCCCTTCTGTACAATGGGGGCGGAAGAAGAGATCACATCCGCTGCCGGCCCTGATTTTTCAGGTTTCAGATATACCCCCACAGATGGATTCTCCTTGCGCATCTGATCGTAGGGCGGTGTACCTGCCCCGCAGGAAAATGAAAAGAGCTTATCCATTTTCTTCAGAATTCCGGCTGCCTCTTCGAAGCAGGTGTTGGTCTCCAGGTACATTCTGAATGTATAGGAAGCCCCGTAGATTCCGGAATCGTCTCCCGTTTTCTCTATTTCCAGACGGATTTCCGGGTTCTTTTTGCACTTCTTTTCTATTTTTTTCAGTGCGTCCATGTTCTTTTCGATCACAGTGCTGAAATAATTGTCGGACAAAGCCTTTTCCCAGCGCCCTGTTGCCTCGCCTTTCTCATAGACCGGCACCGAAATGGAGAAGACGGAGAAGCTGCCCCCGTCCCCACTGGCGTAGAGATAGCGGATTCCCTCACCTTTTTCATCAGAGAGAGGGGTCTTCTTCTGGAGCTTCCATGAGTCACCGTAGATGCTTTTGACATACTCATTGACTTCGCTCTCCGTGTACTCGGAGGGAGTGTAGAGACGGTAGATCAGAAAGCCTCCCAGGGCAGCAGCCAGGACACACAAAAGAAGCACGACCGGAAAAATCCATAGTTTTCCCCGCCGCGCTGACCTTTTCGCGGAAACATTTTCAGTTGTGCCGTTTTGTACAGACAGCATCTCCCGTGTGTTACCCTTTCCGAAAGACAGGGGAGAGACAGGAGGCAGCTCCTGTCCCGCCCTGTCTGCTTTTTTGTTTTTATTTCTTTTCTTTTTTTTTGATCCTGTACATTTCAGTCCTGTACAGAGATTTCCATGACCGGATCCATTCCCTGACAGGATATCCATGACCGGATCCACTCTCTGGCAGAAATATCATTGATCAAATCCGTTCCCTGACAGGATATCCATGACCGGATCCACTCTCTGGCAGATATTTCATTGATCGAATCCGTTCCCTGACAGGGGTACCGGCGGTCAGATCAGTCCCTTGATAAAGACGATGATGATCAAAATCGGAAGGACCCATGTGATATAGGGTCTCGTCCATTCCGGAAGCTTCACACCCTCGCCCTCATCGGCTTCATTCCTGAAGTTTTCCCATCCCCAGCCGAATTTGCGGGTGCAGAAAAGGACAAAGACCAGAGCGCCCAGAGGCAGCAGGAAGTTGCTGACAATAAAGTCTTCCAGGTCGAGGATGGCAGAGCCTTCTCCGCGGGGCTGGATCCAGGAGAGTACATTGAATCCCAGAGCACAGGGCAGGGATCCGATGAAGATTGCGAAAATATTAAACAGTCCGGACTTAAACCTGCTGCATCCGAACAGATCCATGCACATGGCCATGATATTTTCAAACACGGCGAGCACTGTGGAAAATGCCGCGAAGGACATAAAGACAAAGAACAGGCTTCCCCATACTCTTCCCAGAGGCATGTTGTTGAAAATGTTGGGAAGGGTGATGAAGATCAGGCTGGGGCCTGCGCCCGCCTCCACGCCGTATGCAAAGCAGGCAGGGATGATGATCAGGCCGGAGCAGATCGCAACAAATGTGTCCAGCAGGACGACATTGACGGACTCTCCGAACAGGGACCGCTCTCTTCCGATATAGCTTCCGAAAATAGCCATGGAACCGATGCCTACACTGAGTGTGAAGAATGACTGGTTCATTGCGGCTGAAATCACGTTCCAGATTCCGGCTTCCTGCATTCTCTTGAAATCAGGGATGAGCAGGTAACGGATTCCCTCTGCTGCACCGGGCAGGAAGATACTGTTCACGGCGAGAATCATCATGATGATAATCAGAAGAATCATCATGACCTTGGTCACGCGCTCCAGTCCGGCCTGCAGACCTCTCATGTTGACGAAGCATCCAAGCACGACTACGAGACCCATAAAGCCCACCTGCATGGCGGGACTCAGGAGATTCTGTGAAAAGACATTTGCCACGCCGTCGGGGTCCAGGCCTTCAAACCTTCCGCCCGCTTCCAGGAAGAAGTACTGAAGCATCCATCCGGCGACAGTGGTGTAGAACATCATCAGAATGTAGTTGCCTGCCAGGCAGGCAAAACCGTGAAGATGCCATTTGGAACCCTTGGGCTCAAGCTTCTGATACATGCTTATGGGACTGGTCTGGCTGGCACGTCCGACAGAAAACTCCATGCACATTGCCGGAAGGCCCATGATGAAAAGGAAAAACAGATAGATGAGCACGAATGCGCCGCCGCCGTACTGCCCGCACAAATACGGAAATCTCCATACATTACCAATACCGATCGCGCAGCCCGCGCTGATCAGTATAAATCCCAAACGACTGCCCAATGATTCTCTTTGCATAATTACGATACCTTTTCTTTCCTTCTTTTTTGCTGCTTCTCTTTCCGTCAGCTTCTGAGTGTCAGGTTCTTCCTGATTTTGTTATGGTTCTTTGTTCTCAGTCGGCTCCTGTGTGTCAGGTCCTTCCTGCTGCGCGTCTGTGTCGGACTGGGAATCCTCGAAATCTCCGCCGCCGGTCGGCAGATCACTGTCATCAGAAATGCCGCTGTCATCACCCTCTTCTGATTCGGGAGATACAGAGAAGGTTTCTCCTGCTTCGCCCTGGCCGGAAGGTGAAGCGCTGCTGCTTCCTCCGGACCTGCTGCGGCCGATCACATAGACCAGGCTCAGGACGACGACCAGGAAGAGCGTTGCGATCTTGACTCCGGTCTCCTTGGTAATTCCGAATTTGTCGAGGAACAGATCCATGGCATCGGATTCCTCTTCATAATACCTGCGGATACGGCGGGCTTCCTGAATCTGCTTTTCCTCTTCCGAAATGGTTCTCGCCGCGACAGCTGCCCGGCTGCGTGCACGTCGTTCACGATCCCTGCGCTCCTGATCCTCGAGGGCTTTGCGTGCTCTCTTTTCGGCCAGGATCTTTTCCTCGGCGGCCTTTCTCTCGACGGCCTCTCTCTCAGCGGCTTCCCGCTGGGCTGCAGCTTTCTGCTCAGCTCTGGCCTTCTGTTCGGCCAGGATCTTTTCCTCAACGGCCTTTCTCTCAGCGGCCTCGCTGTCAAGGGCTTCCCCCTCTGCGGCTGCTTCTCCAGCCGGGGATTCTCCTTCTGCAGTGGCTTCTTTTCGATCCGGTGTTTCTGCTTCCGAGACGGCTTTCTGAGCCTCTTTTTCCTGTTTTTCCTGCTGCGCGAGGACCTTTTCCTGGCGTTCCTTTGCGAGCTGCTCCTCAATAGCTGCTGCCTTTACGGCGCTGTCTGCTGCAGCTGTTCCGGCTTCCGCTTCAGGCTGACCGGCTTGGGCAGCAGCTTTCTTAGCTTCCTGCTCAATGTCTGTCGGCCTTGCGGCAGCTTTCTTACCTTCATGCTCAGGGGCCGCCGGCCTTGCGGCAGTTTTCTTTGCTTCCCGTGTCGGGACCGCAGACTCAGCAGCTGATTTCCGGGAATCCCCGTCCTTCCTGGTCCTGGTCTTCTTCACTGCCGACTTTAAAATCGGGGTAGGCGCAGCTCCCAGCTCTTCATAGTGTTTTGCCGCGCGCTCCATGTGCCTGTTCATGCGCTTTTCTTCCGCCGTTTCTTCCAGATGATGCCTCATCTCGGCGATTCGGCGGCGCGCTTTCTCCAGAGGGGTGACTGCACCGTAGCGAAGCTTCGCCTTATTGTTTGAATCAACCGGCCTTTTTCCATTCCCAGGATCAGAACCTGTCTTTTCGGAAGCCGGCTCTTCGCCATGTGCGATCCTGATAATCGACTGAACATCGACATTCTCCCCGGGTTCTTCACAAAATGCAGGATCTTTGACTTCCTGATCCGCAGGGACATAATCACCGGTCTTTTCATTGGAATTGTCCGATTCATTCAGATTTCCGGGAGCATAATCAAACGATGTCTCTGAACGCTTTTCAGTTTTTTTGGATGCAACAGCGCGACGTGCACGCACGGGTTCACCGCACTTGTCACACTTTTTGGCGCCCTCTGCCAGTCTGGCGCCACATTTTGCACAATACATTTTCTTAGTCCTCTTTGTCCTCTATTTTTAAGCCGTCCCGCGTCTTTTTCCCATTCGGTTCCCGGTTCTCATGGCTTTGAAAAGGGATCCACGAAAGGTTTTCTTTGCAGAGCTGAGTTAATCCGTCTGCGACTCCACATAAATGGAGCCCCTGGCGCAGGGCATATATGTTCTAATTAAAGATTATTCGAAATCATCAAAAAATCGATATCATTATAATAAGATGTCCTGTGTTTTGCAATCCTCATGAGTTCTCTGAAATTCTGAGCAGAATTTCCGGGGAGTCCTAATGAATCCTCTGGAATTCTGAGCAGAATTTCCGGGGAGTCCCCATAAGGTCTAAGGAATTCTAAGCAGGAATTCCGAAGAATCTTCATGAATTCTCAGAATCAGTCTGTTCCGAATCGTTTTGTTCCGAATCGGTCTGCGTTTCTGCTCCCGTTGCGGAAACCTGTGTGCGGGGCAGTAGTTTTTTCACTTCATCCGTGGAAAAATTATAGGCGCTGTTGCAGAACTGGCACTTGAGTTCTATGTCCTTTCCATCGCTGATGATGTTCTCCAGCTCTTCTTTTCCGAGAAGGATCAGTCCCCGTTCGAATCTCTCCTTGCTGCAGTTACAGAAAAAGCTGACGTCCTCACGAGATGTGACTTCCGGCTCGAATCCCTCCAAGACGCGGTCCAGAAGATGTTCCGGTGTATTCTCTTCTTCCAGGATGGTAGTGACCGAAGAGATCCCGCGGATATTTTTTTCCAGGCGCGCGATCACTTCGTCGTCCGCAAAGGGCATGAGCTGAACGACGAATCCGCCGGCCCTGCGGACAGTGTTCTCTTTGCTCATGAGCACACCAAGTCCCACAGCGGAAGGAATCTGCTCCGACTGGGCGTAGTAAGCTGTCAGGTCCTCGGCAATCTCACCTGTCACCAGAGGAATCTGGCCGATATAGGGATCCTTGAGGTTCATATCCCGGATTACGGTGAGGGTGCCCTTTCCCACAGCCCCGCCGACATTGAGGTGTCCCTGGGCATTGGGAGGAAGGATGACATGGGGATTCTTGACATATCCTTTGACATGGCCGTGGTTGTCCGCCGTGACCAGCAGGCCCTGCATGGGGCCGTCTCCGTCGATCTGGATGGTGAGCAGGTCATGGGGTCCTTTGAGCATTTCAGCCATCATCAGAGCGCCTGACATGGCGCGCCCCAGAGCCGCTGTGGCGATGGGACTGGTATTGTGAGCCTGCCTGGCCTTTTCTGTCAGATTTCGGGAAGTGACCGCGAAAGCACGAATCTGGGCATCCGCGGCAACAGCACGAATCATATAGTCTTTGTTTTCATTCATAAGTAAATACTGCTTTCTGTTTCCTTTTTAAAATATTAGTAAACGGCGCAGGAAGGCGCGGTCCACAGTCTTCTGTCTCTTGTCTGCCATTTTCCGGTTTCACTCTCTCAAGGCAATGGGTGGTGTGCTGCCGGAAAACTGCGCGGTCTCTTGTCTTCCGCCTGCCGGTTCCGCTTTTTCAGGACAACCGGGCCTGATGCTGCTTATACAGAGCGCTCCTGCAATCATAGCACACATTTCCTGTCTTATCACGCAGTATCTGCCACGTCCGAAGGCATTTTTACATGCTTTTTTACGGACGCGGCAGATTTCTATGATCTGATTCAGGAAAAAGAATATTGCGCTACTATTCGGAGCACTCTTTCCGGTATTATTTGAAGCACTTCTTCAGGCATTATTCGAAGTATATCTTCAGGTACTATTCGGAGCACTTCTACCGGTATTGTCCGGAGTATTTTTCCGTTATTATTCGGAGCACTCTTTCCGGTATTATGAGTACTTCTGGATCGTCGCTGTCAGGATGGGAACGATCTGAGACTTTCTGGAGAGGACTCCCTTCTGCAGGGAGTGCACTTCATTGTCCTTGTCCGGGAAGGCTTCCAGTGCCCAGTCGGATTTATCACCTGCGCGGTAGACGATCGAACCATTGTCCAGGATGCTGGTGAAGACCATCAGGCACAGATCCAGGTTCTTTTTCTTGGTGAACTCGCTGAGAACAGCCTGAATCTCGTCGCTCTTGCCCTCGAGAGCCTTGAATGTGGAGATGATGACCTGGGAGACCATGGTCTTGCAGTTTTCAATCTCAAAGTACTTGATATCCTGATTGAGAAGCTCGGGAATGCTCTTGCCCTTGATGTCCGCGCCGACAGAGAACATTTCATTCGCGAATTCGTCGATGTCCAGATCCGCGATGGCCGCCAGGATGTTGGCTGTGCGCTTGTCCTTTTCGGTCGTGGTCGGGGACTGGAATTTGAGGGTGTCAGAGAGGATAGCTCCGAGCAGGAGTCCAGCCAGATTCTGCGGAATCGGGATCTGGTTCTCACGGAACATGGTCGCGACGATGGTCGCTGTACTTCCGATGATCTCGTTACGGAAAGCCACCGGACGCTTGGTCGAGAAGTCGTTGATCCTGTGGTGGTCGATAACTTCCAGAACCTCTGCCTTGTCTATTGCTCTCACGGACTGGGAGAACTCGTTGTGGTCGACCAGAATGATCTTTTTATTCTTGCTGTTCATGATGTGGTAGCGGGAAGCGCAGCCCACGATCCTGTCACTCTCATCGACGATGGGATAGGCGTGATAACGTGTTCTCATCATCTTGATCCCGACGTCCTCAGCAAGCTCGTTGGCATAGAACTTGACGATCTTGGTCGCCATGATCTTGCTGATGGGAGGAGCGAAATACGTGTATCGGGAAGTGTTCATGGTGCTGTGACCGGAAATGATCACGGAGACGCCGTACTCCCTGGCCAGTTCCAAAACTTCCTCGCTAACTTCATCCGCACGCACCAGGATCAGCATGCCTGCGCCCATCTCGATGACGTGTTTCTGGGCGTCAATGTCATCACCGACGATAACGATCTTATCCTTGACTTCGTGGATGGCGATATCTTCCTTGGTGATGGCGATAACCGATACTCTTCCGCGGATGTGGCGGTCCGGCGCGCGGTAAATGATCTTTCCGTTAATCGCGGTATTGATGTTCTCGGGAGAGATATCCTCGAGAAGTTTCTCGGTACTGGCCGTATCGCCCATGGCGACCAGGCCTATATCGTTCATGGTAACCATGCCGACGACTCTGTTTTCTTCGTCAACAACGCCGCAGGTCTGCTTGTCGGCACCATGCATCAGCTGGATCGCCTCAAAGATGGTTTTGTCCGGCATGATCGTGGTCGGGTCGTCAATCTCGATCTCGGACATCTTGACACGGGCATCCTCAAGCAGCATGGGCTCCTGGAACCCGAATCTGTCGAGAAGGTATCTGGTCTCGGTTCCGATTTTTCCAAGTCTGCAGGGAACGGCCTTCACGCCATTGGCACGCTTGAAAAAAGCGTAGCCGATCGCGGAAGCGATAGAGTCTGTATCAGGGTGCTGATGTCCAGTAATATAGATCACATCCTGTGTCATATTTTTTCTCCTTTTTCATTTTTTGGAGCGAGTCCCCATATCCTGTCAGCCTGCTGAAAACAAAGTATGGACTCTCCCTGTTTCGTTTCACTGAATACCTGTTGCGGGTACCGCGTTTTTATTTCACTTAATACCCATTAAAGTTGCCGCCGTTATTTTCGTTTGCGGATCCGTTTTGGAATCCGTCTGACGTATTGTTCCAGGATCCATCTCCGGTCCCGTCTGACGTATTGTTCCAGGATCCATCTCCGGTCCCGTCTGACGTATTGTTCCAGGATCCATTTCCGGTCCCGTCTGACGTATTATTCCAGGATCCATTTCCGGTCCCGTCTGACGTATCGTTCCAGGATTCATTTCCGGTCCCGTCTGACGTATTGTTCCAGGATCCATCTCCGGTCACGTCTGACGGTTGGTTTATGTCACCGTTTTCAGATCCGTCCGTCGTCCCGTTCAGGGATCCAGTATTGGTTCCATCTCCTGTCCCATTCAGGGATTCGCCTTCGGATCCATGCCCTGTCTCATTCAGGGACGCGTCTTCAGTTGTATTCCCGGCGTCGTTCTGAAGTGTATCTCCGGTTCCGTCCGTTGACCCGTTCCCGGATTGGTTTCCGGTTCCGTCCCCTGTCTCTTCCGCGGTCTCCGCAAAAGGATCCAATGGTGAGTAGGGGTGTTCCGCCTCATCGAGGTATTCTTCCAGGCAGACACCGGCTTTCTGTATTTTTTCCGCGTATTTTCTCCCGACATACCGATAATGCCAGGGTTCAAATATGATTCCGGTGATACTGCTTTTTCCGTTGGGATAGCGCAGAACGAAACCGTACTCCCAGCAGTGTTCCATGAGCCACTGCTGTGTAAATGTGTTGACCTGGCTCTCATCCAGATCCATATTTTCGGAGGAATAGATATCCGCGGCAAGTCCCAGCTCATGTTCGCTGGTTCCGGGCACTGCTACGGCAGTAGCTGCCATGGCTTCCGCCTCTTCCTGTCCATAGCCCATATAGAGCCATCTTTTGATCTGCTCGTCAAAAAGATAGACCTGCGTTTCATGGGGTCTGTATCCTGAACAGACGATGGGCGTGCCTCCCGCGCTGCGGCAGTCCTGAAGCATTTCCACCATCTGGTCATAACAGATACTGCTGATCTGCTGCCCGTTCTCCAGGTCAACAGGCTCTACCACATAGTCTTCAGGGAGAGTGTGCCATTTATTGACCAGAATAAGAAGAGGCTTCTCCTTCAGGTTCTCTTTGCGTTCTTGTCTGACCTGCTCCCACAGCTTTTTCTGCGCTTCTGATTCAGGTGTAAACTCCGATCCCTTTCCGCTTTCGAGGATTTCCAAATACTCGTCGCGAATCGTATTCTCGGCCTGCTGTCTCAGGACAACAGCGGCCTGGCGGGTCCGTGAAAAAAGTCCCTCGAATGCTTTGGCGAGTGCCTGGTCTCCATCTGTCCCCGCGGTCTGGTCAGGCAAGACCTGGGACCATCCTGTAGTCCCGGCTTCATCTGCCGGAGCGATTCCGTCATAATCCGCTTCCGCTCCTTCTTCCGGGGTCATTTCTTCTCTGTCCCGGCCTCCGGAATCCACTGTCTGTCCGCTCCGGGATCCCATTGTGCTCAGATACAGGATACAGCAGAACAAAGCTGCGATAAAGGCGATAACTCCGGCTGCTGCAAGTGTGTATCCGACCTTCTTTACCAGAGAGGCAAACAGCGCTTTCCACCAGGTGACGCATATTACCCACAGATTCCTCAGAAAGCCAGTCCCTCTTGCAGGCAGCTCAGACAGACTTCCTTGTGTCTTTTGAAGACCGCCGTCGGATATCTCTTCAGACGCCTTCACCTCTTCACCGGACAGGGCATCGACTGTTTCCGGATTCTCAGATTCTGACTTGCGGCCAGGACCTTGCGGTGACGTTTCTCCTTCCGGAGCTGTTTCTTTTTCCGGAACTGTTTCCTTTTCCGGAACTGTTTCCTTTTCCGGAGCTGTTTCCTTTTCCGGAGCTGTTTCTTTTTCGGAAGCAGGGCTTTCTGCAGATGCTTTTGATCCTGCAGCTGGTTTTGATCCTGCAGCTGGTTTTGATTCTGCAGCCGCTTTTCCTTCCGGAGCTGCCGTTTCTTCCCAAGCCGCCGGTTCTCCTGAGGCTTTCTGTTCCTGCAGGAAAATATCTGCCGTCTCCGGAGAAGTATTCAGCAGAACAGCCTCTGTTTCCGGGGATGTCCCGCTTGCGAAGCTCTTTAAATGATCCAGCGTTTTTCCGGAATCTTTAACCGGCTCAGAGACAATCGACCGGCCCCTGCTTTTAAGCGGTTCAGATGTTTTTGACCGGTCCTGTGACTTAGCTTTCCCGGACCTTTTTGACCGTTCTTTCTTTCTCGCTCTTCTGGATTTCCTTGACCGTCCCTGAGCCTTTTCCTTTTCGGATTCCCTGGTCTGATCCTGAGCTTTTTCCCTTTCGGATTCCTTAGTCTGGTCTTGTGCCTTCGCTTTTTCGGATGCCTTTGGCGAATCCTGTGTTTTAGCACTTTCAGCCGTGGATGACTCAGGCTGGTCCTGGCTTTTTTCCGTTAAAAGAGCATCTGTTTCCTGCAGCGCTTTAACATCTTCAGATGCTTTTCGTCTGGCAGGATTTATTCCTATTTTCCTGACAGTTTCAGATATTTTCTGAGCCGGTCCGGCCCAGAGTTCTTTCCTGTCATGATGTTTTTGAGAAGGGGCATCTTCTGCATCGGGAACCTGAATTTCCGGGCTCCTCTCCTTTTTCTGAAACAGTCCCTTCTTCGTTTTTCCTGCGATTCCGGCCTTCAGCGCGCCGGACTGTTTTGTCTGTCCGTCCGGATGTTCGTTCTGGTGCGGCTGGCCGGACTCTGCCTTCTGCCCCGGCTCCGCTCTCCGGTCGCTCTGATGCGGCTGGCCGGACTCTGCCTTCGGTCTGTCCGGATGCGTACCCGTATGCGGCTGGCCGGACTCTGCCTTCTGGCCCGGCTCGGCTCTCCGGTCGCTCTGATTCGGCTGGCCGGACCGGGCTGACCTGTCTGATTTAGCCGCCTTTCCGGATCTTCTCGACCGTCTGGACTTTTTCTGCCGTCTGGTCAGCTTTTCCGGTCTTCCGTTTTCCCCCGAAGATCCATCCTGTCCGGACACAGAAGGCTTGTCAGGGGATGGTGTCTCTTCCCCCTGAGGGGCACTTGCATTCTTACCCTTTTTCCCTGTTTTTTCCTGAAAGGAATGCGCGGCATTATTTATTGTCTTTTTTAAATCGTTCGGGTCCAAATGCATCTCTCAGCTGTCTTCCCTTCATAGGATTCGTTGCTTTGAACAGGTTATTCCGCAAGGTACTCCTCCAGGCAGATTCCACTCTCCTGGATTTCCCTGGCGACTTCGTTTCCGACATATCTGTAGTGCCAGGGCTCATAGATAATCCCGGTAATATCACTCTTATTCTTGGGATATCGCAGGATAAATCCATATTTCCAACAGTTTTCCATGAGCCACTTCTGTGTATTGGTATCTGCCTGTGATTCGTCAAGCAGCTGGTTTTCGCTGTCACATATGTCCACTGCGAGTCCAAGTTCATGTTCACTGGTACCGGGAACCGCAACGACAGTGCCCGCTTCCTTTTCAGCTTCCTCCTTCGTTTTCCCGGCACTCATGAGCGATTTGACCTGGTCATCATAGAGCAGTACCTGCTTTTCATGGGGCCGATAGGAGGAACAGACGATCGGAATACCTCCGCTCTGTTCCTGGCAGTCATTCAGCATCTGCGACAGCGCGCTGTAGCATCTGCTGTCGATGGATTCGCCGTTCAGAAGAGTCGTTGTCTCTACAGTGTATCCTTCGGGGAGTTTATGCCAGGGATTGACCAGAATCAGATTCCATTCGTCCTGACGAGTGTAGCTGACCCCTGCCCCGTTTCCGTCCGCGGCGATTCCCTGCCGGGCTTCTTCTGTCCAGGAATCAGTAGGGGATAATTGTGTATTCCCCTGATCAGCCGGATTTTCCGTGTCTGCAGCAGTATTCTCTTGCTGTCCCGCAGTGCCCTCCTGCCGGCCGCCGCTTTCGGTATCC
>Ga0256407_10009159_pt1 | contig 14254 bp, 10 predicted proteins | sample RumenRJG_04DNA_FD_193489 | JGI IMG/M metagenome (GOLD analysis project Ga0256407, IMG submission 193489) | Bovine rumen microbial communities from Lethbridge, Alberta, Canada - RJG_04 | ecosystem: Host-associated > Mammals > Digestive system > Stomach > Rumen | place: Canada: Alberta... | reverse complement strand
TTATAAAAAATATTATTTATTTAAAAAAACTTTATCTTAAATAATAAAAAGGAAAATATTAAAATTTATATAATTAATTCTATTAAAATATGTAAAATTAATATATATTTTTTATTTATTGTTGAAGAAGTATAATAACTTTTTTCAGTTATTATTGATATCTCATATCTTATTAAAATTAAGTTTAAATATTATGGAAAAAATAGATTTTATCATAAAATTTATAAAACAATTTTTTTTTTCAAAAAATATTTTGAATAAAATATGAATTTTAAATTTAATATATAAAAAATTTAATATTAAAAAAAATAGATTTTTTGTATAAAATAAATGTATTTATATTTTTCCTTTTTATTCTTTATTTTTATTTTTGTATATTCATCATTTATTTTTAAATAAAATGTATTATTATAAATGATTTATAGACTACTAAATAATATGTTTAATATCATTAATTTCAAAAAAATTGTTGACTAATAAATAGAAAAAAATTTGTTTTATATGATCCAATTAAAGGAGTAACTTATTTTATTTAAATTTAAAAAAATAACTGAATAAAATGATTTATAAATCAAATAAGGAATTATATTCTTAATTCTTTTATTATAATTATTTTTTCATTAAATAAATTGTAAAAATTTCATAATTGAAATAAACAAAAGAAATAATTTGTAAAATTTTTCTAAGATAATCAATAAAATTGAGATTATGAGATAAATTAATTTAATTTAAGTAATATATCATTTTAAAGATAATTAATTGATAAAACTCACTTTGTTTATTTAATAAAAAATTATTTGATGAAATATAAAAATATAATGTTAAAAATATTAAATAAAATGAGAAGAAAAAATAAAGTTATTATAAATAAGGAAATTGAAGAATTAAAAATTCCAGATAGATTATTAAATATAATAACTTCAAATTTAAATAATTCAAATAAGAAACATGAATATAAATATAAAAATATTCCTTCTGAAGAAGATAATATAAATATTACATATAATATTCATTCATTATCAGAAAAAATTGAAAATTTAAATAAAAAATTTTCATCTTTACTTAATCAATATAAAGAAAAAAGTAAAATCTATATTGGAAAAAAAATAAGAAATCAGCAAATAAAGAATAAAAATAAAATTGAAGACATTAAAGATGAATATATTTTTATACATTCCAAATTAAATAATGAAATAGAATTTTTAAAACAAAAATTAGAAAAATTTAGAAAAAATAACATTAAAATAGAAACTCATACTGAGAAATTAAATAAAGAAAATTTACAATTTAAAAATAAAAAATTACTTTTATTAAATAAATTAATTGAATATAAAACAATGATAAATTCATTTCAGGAATTAAGTAATAGGAGTAAAATAAATGAATTTATTAATAATAATGTTGAAAGTTCATTATCATTAAATTCAGTTATAAGTAATATTTTAAATACTACAAATAATAACATAATGAATTTATCTTCAATAAAATCAAATATTGAACATGATAATTATTCACAAGTTAAAAAAATATAAATGATACTTTATTTATTAATTAATTAAATAAAATTAGTCTTATTAATTTTTTTAAGAAAATATTATCTTTTTAAAAATTTGAATGGGGAATAATAATCAGAAAAATGACAAAAAAAAAGATAATTTAAAATCAAATAAAAAGTCTGATTTTAATATTAAAAATAATCGAAATTTCTCATCAGTTTTAAAATCTAAAATAAATATAGAAAATTCAAATAAACAAAATAAAAGAATTTCAACATCAGATATATATGAAAATGAATTATATGAGCTTTCTCCAGTTAAAAAGAGATTAAATACAAATGATAATTTTAAATCATTTTTTGAACAAAATTTAAAAGAAACAAAAAAAATAGATACTAAATTTTTAAGAAAAAGTTCATTTTTAACTGGTTTTGGTGAAACATTAATAAAAATTTTTAAAAAAAAAAAACAAAATGAAACTAAAATTTCTGAATCAAAAAAAAAAAATACATCAATAAGTCAAAGAACAAATATAAGTGAATGTTCATCAAATTCATTATTAAAACCAATAAAAATAACAGTTAGTCATCAATTTTTATTATTAAATTTCAAAAATCCTATTAATGAAGAAAAAGAATTAAATCATAAAAAAAAATTTTCTTCTAATTCTGATATTAAAACAAAAATTTATATATTACCAAATTATAATCCTCCTATTTATTTAAAACCTCAAATTGAAAAAGAAGAATTACCAATTTACATTTCTAAACATATAGAATCAAATTATAAGAAAAAAAATAAAAATGAAAAAATATATGGTTTATTTATAAAAAAGCCAAAAAATTTCAAATTTATAGGAACAAAAAAAAATAATGAAAAAGAAGATTTTGGTTTAATAATATGGAATGATAAAAGTATATTAAAAGGAAAATTTAAAAATAACAAAATAAATAATATATCATCATTTTCAAATTCAAAAAATAATACATTATTTAAAGGTTATTATAAAAATAACAAACCTTTAGGTTTTGGAATTTATCATTCAAAAAATGAAGATTTATTATGTCAAGGTGATTGGATAAATGATAAATTAAATGGAATAGGAATTCAATTATGGAATCATTCAAATTTTTTTTATGGTGAATTTAAAGAAAATAAAAAAGAAGGAATTGGTACAGTTAGATTTGAAGATGGGACAAAATATTATGGTGAATTTAAAAATAATAAAATTGATGGTTATGGTATTATAAATTATGCTAATGGGAATTATTATGAAGGAGAATTTAATGATGGAATTATAAATGGTTATGGGGAATTTACTTGGATTAATGGAAAAAAATATATTGGTTTTTATAAATTTGGTGAAAAAAATGGTTTTGGAATTTATGTCAATAATACTATCAATTTAGATGTTATTGTTGGATTTTGGAATAATGGAAAATTAAATGGACCTTGTATTATTTTTAAAAAAAGTAAAATTGAATATTTTTTATATAGAGATGGACTTAAATGTATGAAATTTCAAGCTGGGATTTTTTGTTTAAAATTTTTAAATGAAAAATATAAGAAATTTTGGAAATTATTTGATATTCATTCAAATAAATTGAAAGTTTATATTAGGAAAATTATTAATAGGGAAATTGAAATTATTAATCATAATAAATTATTTTGATTTTCTATTTTATTGTTTGAATTATTTATTCTTCCATTTATTATTTAATTTTGAAAATTAGAAATATATTTATATGAAATATATCAATTCAAAATTGTTCAATTTAAATCAATAATACACTAAAAATAGATTTTAATAATTAAATTGTTAAAGATTATGATTATTTTTTTTCAAATATATTCATCAAAGATTAAAATAATTTTTCCATTAAAAAAAATAACACGAAATATCATTCAAAAATGATTTATCACATTATTTAATTTTTATATATAATTTTCAAAAAATAATAATAGAATTAATATATGTCTATATTATATGTGAAGAATAAGAAATAAAAACAATATATAAACAATATTCATATTAGTAGAAAAATGTAATAAAATTAAATATTTTAATAATATTTCATATAATAAATTTTATTATAGTATATAAAAATATTAGATATATATTATTCTTTATAAATATTAATTATTTCAATATTTTTTGAATTGAATATTTTCCATCTAATTAATTGATTTAAAAAAGCCCTCAAATAATATTTTAAAAATAAATAAAATTGTAATAAATATTAATTTATGAAATTGTTAATTTAATAATAAGAAATATATTATGATTTAAATCCTAACAAATATATAATTCAAATATTAAAAAACTTTTATTTATTAAAAAAAATTATGAAAAATAAACAAAAATTTTGCCAAATGAAAAAAAAGAAAAAATAAAATAAAATATAATATTTTAAACAATAACAAATGATTAAAATATAAATCATATAATTTATTATAATAATTCAAAAATGGAAAAAAAATTAAAAGAATTTCCAAATCAAAACTATGAATCAAATCCAGCATTACAGAATTTAAAACGTTTAAACCAAAACCAATCATATTCTTCAAAGAATATTTTTCATAATAACATATTAAATAAGACAAATCCAATATTTTCATATCAAAAGTCGTTAAATATAAAAGCACCAAATGATTTAAAATCAATATCACAAACAATGAAAGTTTTAAATATAAATCAAAATAAAACAAATGAAAAATTAATCTATAATAAAAAAAATTGGATTCCTCAATCTCCTTCAATTTATAAATCAAAAAAGACAAATCCAGTTTTTTTTTCTAAAACAACTCCAAGAACTTATTCAAAAAATACATATTCTGAAAATGAAAGAAATGATATTACATTAACTGCAGATACTACTTTTAGTAAAAAGTTAAATTTGGAAGATGAATCTTTTTTAAATAATACAATGACTTATTTTGATAATTCTATTTTAGAAAATACTTTTGAAGATAAAAGTCCAATTTTAAATATTGAAGATATTTTAATGGATTCTGATAAGTATATGAATATTATTAATTGTATTAAAAAAGGGAATTATTGTTATGATGAATGTTTTGAATGGTGGAATTTTTATTTTAATTCATCTTTATGTAATCAGTTTGACAAATATTTTGTTGTAGAGAAAAATAAAAAAGTTATTCAATATGCAAATAATCAAGAATTATTTTCTATTATTTTATGTTATGATTTATCTTTTCAACCTATTTTATTTAATCATTTATGCTCAATGTTACTTGAATTAATTTTATATCATTATAAAATTTTAATATTAATTAGTAAATATTTATATTCTAAAATTATTATTTCTGGATATAATATTTGGGTGAAGAAATTAGAAAATATGATAAAAGATAATAAATCAGATTTATGTTATATAATAGAAGAAATAAAAGGAATTTGTAGAACAATATCAAATATTCAAAGAATAATTTTAAGAAATTATGGAACTGTTCTTGAATATAAAGATAATTCAAGAAAAATAAAAGAATTAGCAAATATTTATAGAAATATCCCAAATATAAAAATAAATGATTTAAATAATTTTTTCAGAGATAAAATATATAAAATATTAAATAAAAAAGGAAGTGTAGTTGCATCAACATCATATATAGAAGAAAATAAATTAATAAGAATAGAAAATAAAATCCCAGTTCCATATTTAAAAAAAGCATCTCTTAAAAAATATACTTTAGTATTAGATTTAGATGAAACTTTAATTCATTTTAAAATTGATCCTGTAAATGAAACAAAAGGAGTTTTACAATTTCGTCCAGGATTATTTGAATTTTTAAATGGAATATATAAATTTTATGAATTAGTAATTTTTACTTCTAGTACTCAAGATTATGCAGATCATATGATTAATTTAATAGAGCAAGAAAAAATTTATTTTGATTATAGATTATATAGAAACCATACTACAATTATAGGAAGAGATTTTGTTAAAGATATAAGTAAATTAGGAAGAGATTTAAGTAGAATTATTATTGTTGATAATATGGCACAAAATTTTAGATTACAAAAAGAAAATGGAATTACTATTAAGTCTTTCTGGGGAAAAGAAGTTGATGATAGAGCTTTAATTGATCTTCTTCCTATTTTGTTAAATATTGCTAAAAATAATATGGATGTTAGAAGTGGCATTGCTTATTATAAAAATGATATTCTTAATAAAGTTACTTCTAATATTTATAGAGAATGTTAAAAATTATATGTATATGTTTTTTTTATTGACTATTTTGTATTTATATAATTTAAAAATTAACTTTTTAAATTAATATTAAGGAGATAAATATAAAGTTATATAAATAAAAAAATTTTTGCCTATTTCAAATTCAATTAATTTCAAATTATATTTAATTTTTTCATCTGATAAAATTAAGCAAATCAATTTATAATTGAAAAAAATATTAATTTGTTGATTATATAACATATTTTTTATTAAATATTTAATAAATGTAAAACTTTAAAAAATATATATAAAAAAAAATTAATAAATTAGATATATTTTTTATAATGGAAAACGAACAAAATATTTCTAAAATTAATTTTAATGAAAAAATCAAAAGTTCAAAATCAAAAGAAATTATTGACATGATAAATAAGTAAAATAATTTTTAATATAACAAAATAAAGATTTTTCAAAGAAGAATTCCCAAAACTTGCAGATTCCTTAAAAATAAAACAATTAGCAGAAAATTTCCATTTATTTATAAATAAACTAATAAAAAAATTTTGCCAAATATGGTCAATAAAATTAAATTACAAAACAGAAGAAATATACAATGAAATATGTGATAACTTTGAATCAATAATTACAAAGAAATTATATAATCAAATATTTTGTTCAAATATAAAATATAGAGAAGAAGATTATAAATTTGATTATTTAATAGAAAAATATCAATTTATAACACCAGATTTATTTGAAATTCCAACATCAGTATTAGATAATAATTATTTATCAATGGCAATTAATAAATTATCAACAATTAATCAATGTAAATGTCCAAAAGATAAATTATATACTTTTATGAATGTTGTTAATATTTTATCAATAATGTATTCTAATAATTCAAATAAAGAAACTTCGCCTGGAGCAGATGAGATTTTTCCTTTGATTATATTTACTGTTATTAAAAGTAAAGTTCCAAAATTAAAATCAAATCAAAATTATATTGATCTATTTAGACATAATTCAAGAAAACAAGGAATTGAAGATTATTATTTAGAAACTTTTAGAGCTGTTATTAATTTTATTAATTCTATTGATGAACATGATTTAAATATTTCTAAGGAACAATTTAAAAAATTGTCTCAAGAAAGTGAAAAATATTTATTTTTTAAATTGAAAGAATATCAAAATCCTTATTTTAGAAATCAAAGTGAAGAAATGATTCTTTCTTTTTTAAATAATAAAAATTATCAAAATTTTAATGATGTTCCTGTTATTAAAAATAATGTTTTGAATATTGATGTTGATAAAATATTTAATAAATATTTTAATGAAGATATTGAAAAATTTGATGATGAGAAATTAAATGATATGAAAATTGATTTTAAAGAAGTTTTATATTTAATTGATTCAAATAAAAAAAAAGATGATAATGAAAATGATGAAAAAGATAATAATAAGCAAAATAATATTAAACAAAATATTTTAGATTTTTTTGAAAATGAAAATAAAGTTAAAAATGAATCAAATATAAATGAAAATAATTTTGCTGAAGAAATTATGGAAACTTTTGGTGGGAAAATTGCAAAATTAATAGATATATAAATATAAAATTTTAATTTATTAAAAATATATATTAAATAATATAAATTTTTAAAATGTCAAATAATACATTATCAAAGCAAAATGAGTCTGAAGTAAAAAATATAATAATAAGGAAAAATAAAAAAAACAATAATCATATTAAGAATTTATCAAATAGTAATATTAATAAAGATAAAAATAGCATAGAAATCTTAGATTTAAATTCATCAAATTCATTAAGTGAAAATAAACAAACAATGTTATATTCAGAAAATTTAAATAATATTTTATCTCATGAAAATAAAAATGAAGGAGTTATTGTTAATATTTCAAGTTTAAGTATTAATAAAAGCGAAATTAGTCAAATTAATTTAAATAATGGAAATGAAAATCATTATTTAGAAATTGAAAATGATAATCATAATGAAAATAATAATTCAAATTATGATTCAAATACTGAAAATAAGAGTAATGATAAGAATGAAACTCAAAATTCTCAGAATGAAAATTCTAATAATGCAAATAATGATAATTATGAAAATTTAGAAGAAAATGGAAATAATAGTAATGAAAATAAAAAATGTTCTTTGAAAAAAATATTAATAATTTGTGTACCTATTATTGCTATTGGAATTATTTTAGCTGAATTTTTTTTAGATATATTTAATTAAATAATATTTACCGTAATATTATATTTTTTTTCTATATAGATTTAATTATAAAAATTGAAACAAAAATAATCTAATCTTTATGCTACAAAAATCAATAAAAAATAATAAATTAAATCAATATTTATAATATTTGTTAATAAGAAAAAAATATTGAAAAGAAAATATTAAATATAAAAAATTAACATAGGAAAATAAAAAATAAAATTATAAAGAAAAGAATAAAAAAATGACAATTTCAAATCTAATTTTCATTTAAGATATTAATATAAAAAAAGGATAAAAAATATATAATTAAAAATATAAAACTCTAAGAAAAAAAATAGAAAAAATTATAAAAAATTTAAATAAAACAATAATTAATTTAAAAATTATAATATAAATCCCAAACATAAATAAAAAAAAAGAATTAAGAAGATTCATAAATTAAAATTGAATAAATTTCAAATTCCTTAATATCAATTTCCCCATTTGAAGTAAAAGGATTAGAAACTTCCCCATTACTTTCAAAAGAAACAGGAAAATTACTTTTACTTTTAGTTCCATCAGAAAAAGCAGAAGAAGGAATAATTAAATCCCCATTTCCAACATTTAATAAAACATTACCTTCAGTAGGAATATAAACAGAATATTCAGCATTAGATTTAACTTTAAAAATTTTTCCAGAATCAAAAGAAAACATAAAAGCATTTTTATCTTTAATATAAGTTGTAACATTTTCATTATTTAAATCTTCAATTTCAGATGACCAAAAAATTCCAAATCTTTTATTTTCATCTGTTTCAATTAAAATTAAAATATTTGGTAACCAACATATTGTTTCTCTAAAAGTTTCTATATTTATAGAATAATAAATAGAAGTTGTCAACAATAAAGGATGAATTTCGATTTTTTTTACATTTGTAAATACTGATGATTTTAATATTATATCTTTTACTTTGTTTAAATCATCAAAGTTTTTAAAAAAGTAACTAACACTATATTGAATTCCTAAATTTGATATCATGTTTATTAACATATGTTCGATTTGACTATCGTAATCTTTTTTTCTTTTTTCTTCTATTATTATTTCTTTACTTTGATTTGCATTTTCTATTGATAAAGATGAAATTTGGAATTTATATACTAATAAAAATCCTATTAAACATATGTTTATTAGTATTAGAAGAATAATACATATTTTATGCATTTTTATGTTCCATTCTTTTATACTTTTATTATATTCTTGAATTGATTTTATAGATTTATTATCCATTGTTCCTTTTACTTTTCTTAAATTTTGATATTCTCTATTTTCACTCATGAAATATATTTTTTTAAATTATTAATTTAATAAAAATAATTAAATGGAATTAATGAATAAATTTTTAATAAATAAATTTTTATACCTTTTTAAAAGTTTTCAAATATAAATTTACAAAAGCTTACTCAATTAAGATTTATATTTTTTATAGCAAATTACTGGTTTTTTTTATTAAAGATAGTTTTTATTTACAATTTGATATTTTTATTTAATTTTTTTTTTTTCGTTCAGATAATTTAAAATTAAATGGTTTAATAAAATTTGTAGTAATAAAATTAATATTATTATGATATATTTTATCAATAATATCCATTTTTTTATTGAAAAGTTTATTTTTATTTTTATCATAATCTGTAAATAATAATTTATATTCATCAGAATAAATTGAATGTTTTTTATTTAAACTATTCAATAATGCTACATTTTGAATAGAAGTTTTTTTTTCTTGAGATATTTTATTATTTTTTTGATTATTAAAAGATATTTTTTTAACATTTTTAGGAGTTTTAATTTTAAATGGATGAATTTGTTCTTTTTTTGATTCAAAACAAAATGTTTTAAAAATTTTATTATTATTTAAATTATAATATGGATGATTTAAAGATTGTCCTTTTGGTTTATTATTATTACAATTAATATTATTTGTGTTTAATTTATAATAAGCTTGATTATTACCTTTATTTGTACAAGATGTAGAACAATTTGTAAGTGAAATATTATTAAGAATAAAATTTTTATTTTTTAATTTTTTATATTTATTTTTATTTCTTTCTTGAAATATTTGATTAACATTAAATTTTTTTATTGTCTTTTGAACAGTATTATAAAATGAACAATGTTTTAATTGTGTTTGTAAAATATTAGAATTAATAATAGTTAAACATAAATTGTTTTTAATTCTATGAGAATGATTATTATTATTATCATTTCTAATATTCATTTTTTCAATAAATTCATTATTAAATACTTTTTTTTTCATTTTATTTTTCTTTTCAGTAGAAGATTGACTTCTTTTAATCCTTCCATTTTTTTCTAAAAATTGAATAATATTCTTTTCAAGTTCTTTTTTAAAATCATCATCATTTTCTTTAAAAATAGTAGTCTTTGGTTTATTTTTTTGATTTCTTTTTTTATTAGGAATTTCTAAAGGAATATCTAAATCACTAACCATAATTTTTTTATTTTCAGTTGAGGAAGTATTAAATATATCAGGAATATATTCTATTAATTTTCCTTTTTGTTCATTTTTTTTTGATAAATTTTCATATGAATTATTTATACTACTTTTATTTAATGAATGTATTGAATTTGAATTATTATTTACTGATATGCTTTTAATATTTAATTTTGAAGATGAATTAAATAAATGTTCATCTATATTTGTAAATATTGAACTTGAATCTTCATTGTTATTTGATTCGTTTTTATTTTTTATTTTATTTTTTTTTTGAAATGAATCATATAATCTATTCGAGCCTATTTGTTCATAATCAAAACTTGTATTTTTAAGAACATTCATATTAAATTTATAGAAAAAATATTATTTTTATTTATCAAATATTAAAAAAAGTTGTTTAATAAATAATAATAAAAATATAATTTAATAAAATTAAAAATAAAAGTAAAAAAAATTGATTTTTATCAAAAAAAAAATCAAAAACTCAAAAAAATGAATAATGATAAAGAAATAATATCAACAAATTCCAATGACCAACAATTAATAAACAATTCTTTAAGCGAAAATATACAAAACTCAAATTCCTTTTTAAAATCATCAGACAGTGAAAAATCAAGTAATGATGATTCAATAACAATAGAAGAAAATTCTCAAATTTTTGAAGAAGAAGAAGAAGAAGAAGATATAATAAAAAAAACAAATAAAAATAAAGAAATGGAATTATCAGATTTTTTCAATCAACATAGACAATATTTCATAATGACAGAAGGAGGAACCCCAATTTATTCTCGTTATTCAGATGAAATGAAAATATGTGGAATTTTAGCAACTTTTAGTGCAATAATAACAAAATTTACAATATTTAATAAATACAAAGATAATATTGAAAAATTAAATTATATTTGTAATAATAAATCAATTATTGTTTTTTTAAAAGTTGGAAGTTTATTTTTAATTGCAATAAGTCAACAAAATGATTCTATTAGTTTTCTTTATTCTCAATTAGAATTATTATATATACAATTATTATCTATTATTACTAAACCTGGGATTTGTAAATTAGAAGAAAAACCTTCTTCTTTTAATTTTATTTTAGAAAAAAATATTTTTTTATTTGAACAAATAATTCAATATTCTTCTCATTCTCTTTCAAGTTTAATTAAATGTTTTCAAGTATCACCAATTGAGAATAGATATAAAATTTATGATATTATTTCAAAAAATAAAATTGATTATGTATTATTTTGTATTTTTGATAAAAATGCTAATCAATTAATTAGTTTAATTAAAAGTTCATATATTAAAATTGTTTATAGTGATATTGTTTTAATTCAAAATTTCATTATGTTAAAAAATTTAGAAAAAAAATTTGAAGTTTTTGAAAATTTATGTCTTCCTGGAATTTCTGATCAAGGTCCTTTACAAATTTATTCTAATTTTACTTTTGATGATATTGGATTTGTTTTTATTTGTGAAAGTGATGAAGAAAAAATAAAAAATAAATATCAATCTTTATCAAAAAAAATTTATAATGAAATAATATCAACTAAATTATTAATGAATTATATTAAAAAACCTATAAATATATTTGAAAAAGAAGATGATGAATTAGATAATTTTAAAATAAAATCACTTTTTATTCAATTAAATAAAAGAAATAAAATTTCTAAAAGTTTAGAGCCAGGACAATTAAAAAAAAATCAAAATAATTTAATAAATCATCAAAAATCAAAAGATGATTCTGGATTAAATATAGGAATAAAAAAAGAAAAAGAAACAAATTTTTTAATCACTAGACAAAGTACAATTATTGATATTAGTGGATTTTCATTTTTGAATTTAAATAGTGTAAATACAAAATATTTGTCATTATCTTATGTTAAATACTCTATTATTATTAATCATATTTTAAATCAATTTTTTACTATTAAGTTATCTCTATATAATAAAATTATACCTGAAGAAAAATATATTAATAAGGTTTATACAAAATTATATGATTTGTACAAATGTAAAGATAAAAATGATAAAAGCAATTTTCTTCATTTTGAAAAAGATAATAATTATAATCATATTATTTATGTTTATAATTCTATTATAATAATTGCAACTTTTAATATTTTCAAAACATATAATGAAATAATTAATAATGTTAAAAGTATCTACAAATTAGTTTCAGGAAATGAAAATGAATTTTTTGTACAGATTAAATAATTAATTAAAATTATAATTTTCCAAAAAATTTAAAAAAAAACTCTTTTTTAAAATAAAAATTATATTTTAATTTAATAAATTCTCTTTTTCATTTTCAATTTCTTCTTGACTAAATTTACCAATAATTATATAAAACATTGCAATTTCTTTGAATAATTCTTCTCTAATTTTATCAAAATCCTTATCATCAACTGTTGAAATTTTTCCATATAAGCATATTAATTTACTATAATAAGTCATAATTTGATTAGACATATTTTCATCATAACAAATAGACTCTATTGAATCAGCTGAAAAATTCCATTCAGATATATTTTCTTTACATAATTTCCTATCAAATAAATATTTGAAAAATTTTTTAAAAATTAAAGTATAATTATTCATTACTTCAGCATTTTCACTAAGAATATCATTACTATCTAAATATATAATTTTTTTAGTATTACAATTAAAAACAGCTAAAAATAATTTATTTTCTTCATTTGGACTTTCAATATTTTTATAGGTATAAATTGGTATTGCAATAATATAATCTTTAATATCAAAAATGAAAGTATCATCAATGAATAAATCTTCTTTATATAAATGAAGTAAATTATCATAAATATCAGAAAAATAACATTCTTGTAATTTATTGAAGAAATGTGTTCCTATAAAAATTGCTTTTATATTAATTAATTCACTATTTCTCAAAAATATATTATATAATGTCATTATATTAAAATATAAATTAATAATATCTCCATTCCAAAAATAATTTAAAATATTTATTATTGATTCTTTATTATAAGAAGAAAAATATGGAGTAAATCTTTTAAATGAAATATTCTTTATAATATTTGGAGATATATTCATTAAATCTTTAATAACATTATTAACATCCATTTGTGAATATTCTTCAAAATGAGAAAAATAATAAACTAAATATATAGTAATATTATTAATATCAATGAAATTTAAATCATTTTTATATGAATTAATCAAATCAAACAAATTAGGATTTGTTAAATTATCATTTTTCTTTTTAAAAACTTGATTTGAAGTTATAATTGGCGTTCCAGATAAATGTTTATCAGTAAATAAAGTATTAGAACTAACTTTACTTCCCTTTTTAAAATATTGATAATTTATATTATTATTTGAAGAAGGAGATTTAATTTTATCATAATTATTTAATTCATTTAATTGAATAGTCATATCTTTTAAATTTTTTTCTTCTTCATTTTCTAAATAATCCCCATCTTCTTTTTTAGGAATATCTTTAATTCCAATTCCTTCTAATTGTTTAACTTTTTTTTGTTTTAAATCAAATTTATTTCTACTTTGACTTAATTTAAATATTTCATCATCTGTTATATGATCACTTTTTTCACCTGATTTAATAATAGTATTAGTATTTAATTGAAGAGTTTTTCTTTCTGGACTTATATTTGAATTATTACTTATTTGATTATATGTTAAACGTTCTTTATTTCCTTCATTAAGTGTGAATACTTTTATAATAGATAATTTTGGTTTTGATGAATCAATTAATTCATTTTCAATTCCTATTATACTTTTTTTATTTTTATTTGATTTTTCATTTGATTTACTTTTATGTATCTTTTCGTTTTCAT
>Ga0256407_10009158_pt1 | contig 14255 bp, 11 predicted proteins | sample RumenRJG_04DNA_FD_193489 | JGI IMG/M metagenome (GOLD analysis project Ga0256407, IMG submission 193489) | Bovine rumen microbial communities from Lethbridge, Alberta, Canada - RJG_04 | ecosystem: Host-associated > Mammals > Digestive system > Stomach > Rumen | place: Canada: Alberta... | reverse complement strand
TCACTCTCAACGACCGCCACTGGTGCTCCAAACATCAAGTTGAACAAATAATCCCCAACAACTATGCCAGCTAAGAACAAAAAATTAACAATCAAGTATTGGAAATCCCTTTCCAGAGGCTCGAAAGAACGAGCCCTCAAATTCTGCTTTCCAATCAGTCCAGCCATTGTATCAATGCTGCTCGACGAAGATCCAACGACAGACGAGATCAAGCACGGATTCTGGTCTTTAGTATTCCGCAAGATCAAAATTCCCCACGATCCAAGCCACTACAAGACAGTTTTCATGAATTCAACTTATATTCCCTAATCCCCTAACCCTAATCATTATGGCAAAAGCAATTACAGTCAACGAACTTCTTCAGGAATGCCTTCGACAGGTTAAGAACGGCAACGGAAAGAAGCACATTATTATCAGTGGCGATGATGAAGGTAATTCGTATCACGAGTTGTTCTTCTCGTTTTCACCGGAAATCAAAGGATCAGAAATCGAATATGGTCTGCCTTTTGGAGTTTCTACTGAGATTTTTGACAAGGATTATATCGTTTTAGGCTAAAAAATCAACAAAAATGACAAACATCAACAAAGAACTGTTCCGCAGGACACAACCTGCCAGGAAGCTTGAGATCATTGAGGGTCTCACAACATCAGAGCTGCTTGACATTTCTATCGAAACCATCGACAGAATCATCAGAGAAGCAGGAAGTGGAAAGCGAGGTCACAAGAGCTTCTACTTACCGACATCAATGCAGACCGGCAACTGCTGGAACTCGACCATTGAAGGCTGGTACATCAGCTGCAAGAAGATCTATGTGTCGATCTATCTGCAATACGCGAACACTGACACTTCAACGTGCGATCTTGCACGTACCTTTCTCAAACACGGCAGTTACCAGGGCTCAGTAGAAAGAGACGATCGCTATGGTAATCCGAGGCACTACTACTTCACCTACGATGAACAAGACAAGGCAAGGGCTATCCGAGCACTTCTCAAGGAATATGTGGAAAGGAAGTATGCCAGCAAATTGAAGAAATCATAGAATCCCCTTTTTGCAAGAAGGTGGAATATGCAAGATAATGACATTTGTGAAAAATCAAAATCTCACAAAATCCCAAAAACTGCATATTCCACCTTTTGTTGTTTTCTACGCACAAAAAAATATTCACTTTGATGAGAAGTGAATGTTTAACTGATTATCAAACGATTGCTAAAATCGACAATTTAGAAACAATCACTTATCACTCAAAACAAACAAAACTGAACATTATGTCACGACGTTATTCATCAACAACAGCCGACTATCTTGAATGGTCGGACGCGATGCTGCTCATCCGAAAACTCATGGATGACAACAACCCGAAGATGTCCTTGCTCGTAGCTATAGGCTGCTTTTTCGGATTAAGGATTTCTGATATATTATCACTTCGATGGAATCAGATTCTCGACAAGAATGAGCTGACCATCATCGAGGGCAAGACGAAGAAGCGGAGAACAATTCGAATCAATCCACAGCTCCAGGAGCATATCAAGGAGTGCTATGAAAAGATTCACCCCGTCTCACTCAATAGCCACATCCTGCTCAGCCAGAAGCACAGCGTATTCTCTATCCAGAGGATCAACGTTATCTTGAAGCAATTGAAGAAACGCTACAAATTGAAGATTAACCACTTCTCCTGCCATTCGTTTCGAAAGACTTTCGGTAGGCAGGTATATAACACGAGCGGTGAGAATTCAGAGATGGCGCTCGTCAAACTTATGGAGATATTCAATCACAGCTCGGTGGCTATCACCAAGCGCTACCTTGGCTTGCGCCAAGAAGAAATACTTGAGGTCTATGACACCTTGGGCTTTTAACAAAGCCGTTGACCGGAGGGATTATTGTATCTCTCCGGTTTTTTCTTATGGGCGGGGGAGGGGGGTATTGTTTGTCTATGATAAAAGAGGTTATTTTTTTTGTTTCTCGAAGTAGTATGACAGTTTACTTTTTTGCTTTTCGAACCACTTAATAATATATAAGTGTTATTAAATAAACATCACCATATGCAGGGCATCAATTATGATTATGTATTAGGAGTTGTTGAAAACAACAATCGTCTTGAGGTCGTACAAGAACCGATAGAACGTTCATCGCATCTTCTTTCTGAGCTATACGTAATGGTAAATGATAGGAGAAAAACTGTTTTAGACATGCAAACACTTTTTGAACAAACAATCAAGGTGCCACGGAGGACTTTTTACTACTGTTTACCATATTATTATATTGCTCGTTATATCAGTGATACTCGTGCCCCTTTAATATCAGAAGAACAATACCAGAAACTGCTAAAATCTCAAATGTCCTCATTAAAAACAGGATCAGAAGAGTATAGGAGTAGATGTGCGAACAAACAGCTGAAACAAAAGTGGTATGAGGATTATTTTAATTATCTTATGTGTTACGATTATTATATGGCATGTAAACGACTGGAGAGTAAGCGTAACTACATAATGTTATCATCAGAATCACTAGGATGGACCGAGTACAATTACCATATTGATAGAAACTTCAAAGTGAACCTATCTACTAATTTTTGCTATGGTAATTCTGCCTACTTTCATTTGACCGTTAAGTATAAAAATATAGTAGTGGCACCCTACTCATATATAGTCAGGTATTACAATGCCAATATGGTACAGTTATGTAGTTGTACAAGGGCATACGATGTTTCTCGGAATAGTTGGAAGCCTGCTTTCGATTTCGTTACGGATTTTGTTAATCTTGGGAAAGAAGATCCAAAAGGCTTCGTAGAGAAATATATAAAAAATGAGGTTTTGGTGATGATTTCCGGTCTACAAAATATAGTGCAAAATCCCACTGAAACAGTTCGAGTAATGATAGATGACAGAAAGAACAATTTTAACAACCCAAACATGTTAAAATTCGTGACTGATATGCCTTGTGAAGATTTAGTTTTCTTCAACATTTATCCAGGGGAGTTCGAGACCATGTTTATAGCAGAGAAAATAACGTGTGCTCTTGACGTCCTAGAATCACTAAATTCATTACTGCCTATTATTCCTGAAGTTGAAGACGCGATTAAAGGTATCAAGAATTTGAATTGTCAAATCATCCCTAAGATTTCAACAATGCTAAGTTCTATTGAACCGGAAATCAAAAAACTTCAGAAAAGGTATGTTTTTTATCAAAGAAAGGTAGAGCGTCTTAGAGAACAAAAAAAGCCATTTGATGAAAAAATTGAAAGAAAATGGAAAAGGGAGAGCAAAAAGGATTCTTCAAAGACGAAGCGTGAAGTGGAACAAGAGTTCTGTAAAAGACATCCTGAATTACTTGAGATAAAGGAAAAGATTATGAAGACCAGATCGAATTGTAGTAAAACAGGCAGTGACCTTAATAGTCGCATTAAAATTAAAAACCGATTAGAAAACTGTTTGAATAAGATCAACGATTTCATTGCTAAGATGGATAAATAACGGTCTCTTATTCAGGTAAGCTTCTACCCGTGAGTTCAAACTGTGTTTCGGCATAATCATCTCCATTTCTTAAATGTCCAAATAACCACACCTCAAAATTATCATCCTCATCAATCCTGATTGCCCTGAAGTTGCGATTGGCGGTTGTACCTTAAAAGGACATTACTCCATTTTCAAACGCTCTTTCCCCTTTGATTCTCATTTCAGCCTGATAATATCGCACCAGCGGCTAGTTGGATTCTGGCTGCGGTAGTCGTGCTTGATGGCGTTGGCAAAAACGTTGGCCTTGCCCTTGCCATCGCGACTGGTGTATTGTTGTGAGCCAAGGACGATGGTTTCAGTGCCATTCACCTTGTTGATGCGGTCTATGACAGCATCGAGGAGCTTCATCTTCTGGAACTGCTCGGCATTGTAGTCAAATAGATCGAGCTGGATGGGGGTCCTTGGGCCGATGTCCATGACGATAACCCCCGCTTTCTTATAATGATAGCCCTCTCGATACATTTGCTGAAGAACGTCAAAAGCCGCCTTCACAATCTCGACGGTGCTGTTGGTAGGCATGGAAAGGCTTGTTTCCATGAAACTGTTGTATTGCGGCAGATCTTCACGGAAAGGATTGGTATAGAGGAAGACACTGACAATGGAGGCTACCGATCCTTGCTGACGCAACTTCTCGGCACAACGGGCAGCGTAGTTTGCGACGTGGGTTCGAAGGCTTTCAAGGTCGGTAATCATACCATTGAACGAACGACTGGTGCAGATGCTTTGCTTGCGGGCCAGTTCCTCGTTGGGCACAATGTCCTCACCATTCAGTTCTCGCCACGTACGTTCGATGACGATATTGCGGAAAGTGGCTTTGACCCAAGTCCGGCTGTGGTTGGCGAAGTCGAAAGCAGTCTCAATGCCCATGGATCTCAGTCGAGCAGCATACCTCCTTCCTATGCCCCACACATCTTCGATAGGAAAAAGCTTGAGTGCCTTGATGCGCTTTTCGTCGCTGTCGATGAGACAACAGTGACGATAGCCTATGTGACGCTTGGCAAAGTGCGAAGCCATCTTGGCCAAGGTCTTGTTGGGAGCGATGCCGATGCTGACAGGCATGCCCACACTCAGCTTGACTCTCTTGTGCAGGTCCTCGCCCCATTGCTTGAGGTTCATCTCCTTCACGTCGTCGAAATAGACAAAACATTCGTCGATACTGTAGCGGAAATATGCAGGTGCTTCCTGCCGAATGATGCCGACCACACGACTCGTCAGCTCACCATACAGTTCGTAGTTGCTGGAAAAGACTGCAATCTTTTTATCGGGGAACTGCTCGGCCAACTGATAATAGGGCACCCCCGCTTTGATGCCCAACTTCTTCGCCTCATTACTGCGAGCGACAACACATCCGTCGTTGTTCGAAAGCACAACGATAGGCGTGTCCTTCAGTTCGGGCCGAAAGACACGTTCGCAAGAAACGTAGCAATTATCGCAGTCGACGATTCCGTACATCTTAACTGATCTATTTTTTATAAAACCTCAATGATGCTTCAGAAACTCATTGAACTAGGCAGGGAGTATTTGGATAGAGGGCATATTTTAGGTTTTGTTTTTATTCTAGATATGATTCATCTAACGAACATTCTTAAAACAGATTATGACGTCTATGCCTTATCTTCTACATAATTAAGTTCAAGAGAATGCAGAAGATCTTTTACTTTATGATATAGGATATCTTCGATTTTTTGAGCCTTGATATATAAATCGTCTTCTGTCTCCGAATATGCGCTGCTAAAATCGGAAATATTATAATTAATTGTACCATTTGAATCGTCAGGATTTGTAAGATCAATATAACTGCAATTTAAGTCTTTTTTGCCGATTGTGTGGATTATAACTATTTCTTTTCTATCGGCTTTCCTAATATAGCATGATCCTGCCTTGAGTTCTGTTTCAGTTTTCATAGGAGCATTAAGGAATAATGACCGCTTTTCGCTAAAGGCACTACCAATCCATTCTAACACTTTTTCAAATATGCCATCATTGAGTAATTGTAAAAAAGAGCGGGAAAAATCATCATACTCCATAGATAACTCATATATTGACACTCCTTCATAATCTCCTACTTCAATTTCTTTATATCTGATTTCTATTTCGTTATCTTTCCATTCTGATTTCTTTATGCTTGTTACCATTAGGATTTTGCATCTATCGGCTGAAACAAAAATATTACCTACTTTGATATTTTTCATACTATTTTCAAATGTGAATATTATACAATTTTGATTACAACATATTTTACGCTCAACATGTTTGCCGTTTTGCGATTTTCCTCTGAGAGGTCTTTTTCAGATACAAGGAAAGCATCAACATTTGCATTCTCCCCATGAGTTTGACATTCTGCTGAAAGGACCGCTTTGTACTTGACACATTGGTAGATGCCACGTAGGATGTCTGCGTCATCAGATATGCGAGATTTCACTTCAATAGCAATTTGTTTGCCATCCTTCAATTGGAAGTATACATCGAGACGATCGCCAGAAAGCAAGATATGCTCGTTCTCTTTTACTTTGATATTATCAATGGAGAATTCCTCAGGATGACTCAAGATGTATTCCTTCAGCGCCTTATGGTAAGGACCTTCAGAATCTCCTCTTGTATATTTGCCTTTACGAATAGATTCTTCGGAACTTCCATTGTACGCCATTAATCCTAAAGCTTTCAATACCCAGGGCCAATCTTTATATGCGTATGCTTTTGCATTTAGTTTTTTTGCTTCCTGTATTTTTCTGTCTTCATCCCAATCATAGTAACCGTCAACCACATCTCCAAGTCCGTCACTTGGGCGTTTACTGTCTTGATTTATGACAAGAGCATTCAGAAGTGGAACATCCTTGTTTGCAGCGAAACTAAGATCTCTAAAAATCTTAGCAATCACACCCAATTGTCTGCCAATACGGGCAGTGCCGTGACCAATAGCCTTCGACAATGTCCCATAATATTGCGGACTGCGTTTTTCCTGTGCCCAAGAAATAAGCACAGGAATCATTTGTTTTGCTAGCTCATAAGAGCGTTCACGCCCTTTGGGTGGATTGTCTATGATATACGAATAAGATTTCTCTTTATTTTTCATATTTATACAATTGTGACTTGTTCATTCAAGAGAAGGGGCAACATCAGTTCCTTACCCCGTGCCATAGGTATTTCTTTTTGTTAGGCGCGGTAAAGTTAGGATAGAAATCCGAAAATTCAAAATTTTTCCGTGTTTTTTCTCATTTTTGGCTCGTTTTTGTTCCATCATATCCTTTTTCTTGCTATCTTCGTCACAAAATCAAACAAATAAAAGCGTATGATAAAGATCAATTTCCGCATTCGGTTCTTTTTGGACAAGAGGATCGGCCAGGTGATGTGCAGGGTCAGATGGAACCACAGTCTATGCGAAGTGGAATTTTCTACTGGGGTTTATGCTCAGGAAGAAAAATGGAACAAGGACTTACAGAAGGCGAAAATTCGCACGGAACATGTTGTCCTAGGAAAGAGGTTCCCGGCGGCAGATATCAATGAAAGGATTGAGGAATATAGGGAGGCCATCGAATCCTGCTTTGCCTATTTCATTCTCAAGAACCAGGTGCCCTCAAAAGACGAAGTGAGGGATATGGTCAATGAGTCTCTGGGGAGAAAAAAGAAGGTAGTTGTAAGGCAATTCAAGATGAGCCTAACATTGAATATGCTTTATGAAAAATTCATTTCCACCCGTGGGCGCCAGAGGAATTGGAATCAGATAGCTATTGAGAAGTACAATCAGGCATTACTGCATCTCACATCTGCTGATCCAAATGTCACGGTAGAATCCATATCATTGGATACCATGTACAAGTTGCGAGACTGGTATATAAGGAAAGGATATAGGAACAGAACCGTTAACCGGCAGATGACTATGCTCAAGAGTTTCCTGAAGTGGGTAAGTCTGCAGAATGGCTATACTATTCCAGCTGATGTCCTCAATTTCCAACCCAATCTCAAGGTCCTGGGCAGAACTGTAACGTTCTTGAATTATGACGAACTAATAGCCTTCTCACAATACAAGTTTTGTAATAAACGCTTGGAGAAGGCAAGAGACCAATGGTGCTTCATGGCTTTTACCAGTCTTCGTTATTCAGATCTGGCTGCCCTTCATGTGACGGACATCAAAGATGGGGAAAAGATTTCTCTGTTCACGGAGAAGACCGATGAGCTTATCACGGTTCCACTGATTGATGATGCAAAAGCCATATTGAAGAAATACAAGAAACGACGCACCAAAGACGGACTTGTCTTTGATGTAATAAGTAATCAGAAGCTCAATGACTATATCAAGGAAGCCGCCAAAGAGGCTGGCCTTGATCGAATCGTTGTTGATACCTACTATGTGGGGACGAAGCGATTCAGGAAAACGCACAGGTTTTACGAGATCATCAGTTGTCATACTGCCCGCAGGACCTTCGTATCTTGCAGTTTAGCCATGGGAATACCACCGGAAGTCGTGATGAAGGCGACTGGTCATCGTGATTACAAGACGATGAAACCCTATATAGCCACCTCAGATGAAACACAGGCCAGAGAGATGAGCAAATGGAACCAACAACAGTATCGTTCACAGATCCTGACGCTACTTGACAAGGCTGATGAAGAGGAGCTGAAGGAGATATTGGCGAGTTGTAGGGGGATAGTGAAATAGTGGGAAAGATTGAATGAGCATCGCCATATAGCGGTGCTTTTTTGTTTTTTTGACTTTGTGCAATCGGTTGAACTGTTAAAAAACCTCTAAATTTTACATTATTTTTGACAAAAAACGAATTATGTCAGAAATAATGTGTATATTTAGCGCCAAAAAAACAACAGATGTGCTGTAATTTTATCACTACTCTCTTTGCTTATGTTCATATCTTCTCTAGTAGTCCCGACGGAAAACTTGGCAAGATTCCCTGTGCTGTAAGTATGTGGTATAGCATTAGTGTTCTACCTGATTTGAATACTATTAATTAAACAGTAAATCTACGAAATGACTAAAAATAACTAACGATAACGATATAATAAGAACTATGGCATTAATAAATGAGTTAATTGCTCGAATTCAGAATCCTGAGCTTCGAAGTCGAATAGAGAAGGAAGTAAAGGATTTGATTAAACAAAAAAAATTTGGACTTGTATTTGAGAACCATGAACCAGAATTGACCCTGCTCTACGACTATCCGATAAGTCGCGGATGTAAGGTTATACGCAAGTCAGATGATGATAAGAAACTCTCAGAAGGTATAATTTGGGTGGTAAAGAAGATTAACAGGGGTACGGCGACCTGTGTACATAGTATAACAAATGAGGAGCAACATATTGTTGTTTCTGAACTTATTTGCGTGGCAAAGAATGGAGAGCCGATCTACCCTTGTCTGAAATATGTTGATTCGATCCAAAAAGCGACTGATAGTGATTTGTGGCACACTCTCATTGAAGCAGATAACTATCATGCTCTTCAACTTCTTGCTTATCTATATCCTGGCAAGGTAGATTGTATATATATCGACCCACCTTATAATACTGGTGATAAGAGCTGGAAGTATAACAATAATTACGTAGATGGAAATGATAGTTACCATCATAGCAAATGGCTTGCTATGATGAAAAGTAGACTAATGCTTGCCAAGAAACTGCTCAATCCTGATAATTCGGTCCTTATTATAACAATTGATGAAAAAGAATACCTGCATCTCGGTTGTTTGTTAGAGGAAATATTTCCTGAAGCTGAAGGCGATAAAGCAAAAAACTACAAGGGTAGAGTTTCTACTCAGATGATAAGTAGTGTCATTAACCCTAGTGGTGTTTCAAGAGGAGGTGAATTTTATAGAACAGACGAATATATTTATATAATTAAATTCGGGAATTGTTCTCCTGCAAAATTAAAACTTACAAAAGAATGGCTCACGGCAAAAAGTTCTGGAAAAGAATCTGTGAGATGGAGGCCTGTGCGTAGACAAGGATCTCATGATACACGAGCTGATGCTCTAAATCAATTTTATCCTATTTTCATTACAAGGGATGGAAGTCATTTTGTGGAGGCCGGAGACTCGTTAGATGTAAATCAGCATCCTTCAGATATTTCAACGTCAAATGATTACATAACGTTATGGCCTATAAAACCTAATGGTGAAGAAGGGTGTTGGCAAATTAGTCAGGATAGTTTAAGAGACCTTAGTAAAGAGGGATTTGTCAAAGTGACATATACAAATAGATGGGGTTATACTATCAAGTATTTGGCAGAAGGAGAGCGAAAAAAAGTTCAAAATGGTAATTTTGAAATTCTTGGCAAAGACGAATATGGAGTTTTGCAACTAGCTGATGCAAAAGAAGACGTTCCATTTATACCTGGAACCCAATGGCGTATACAATCGCATAGTGCCAGAGAGCAAGGCAGTACTTTTTTGAATTCTATTATTGGAGATCGCTTTTCATTTCCAAAATCCATCTATGCCGTTCATGATGTAATTCGTTTTTTTGTAGCAAATAAACCGCAAGCTATAATATTGGATTTCTTTGCAGGATCAGGTACTACCCTACATGCTGTCAATCTATTAAATAAAGAAGATGGCGGGCATCGTCGTTGCATTATGGTGACAAACAATGAGATTAGTGCTGACGAAGAAACTGCTTTTAGAGCAAGCGGTTTGCACAAAGGGGATGAAGATTGGGAAAAATTTGGTATAGCTCGTTATGTTAATTGGCCAAGAACTAAATGCTCAATTGAAGGGCTGGACATTGATGGTCACCCATTAAAAGGCGAATATATTACATCAATAACACAAGAAAAAGAGCTTAAGCGAGCTATAAGACAATTGTCAATTGATATCCCTGATGGTAAGCAAGGCATAAAAGTTAAGAAACAGATAGTGGCTCTTATCAATGATAAGAATATTCCTCAAAACTCAGTTACAGAAGAATGTCCTTATTTAGTAAAAGATGAGGCCGCTACAGCTATCTTGTTTGATATCAATAGTATTGACGATTTCTTTGAGGAAATTTATGAAGATATAGATACAATTTACATTGTAACGACTAATAATAAAGCATTTAATGCTGCTAAAAGAGAACTTGAAGATTTGCCTGGAAAAACCAAGACGATTCCTATTACATTTCCTATGTCTGAAGGTTTTGAGGCTAATGCAGCATTCTATAAACTTACATTCTTGGACAAAGAGGCTGTTTCTTTAGGTACGCAACTTGATAAGTTATTGTCTATACTTTGGATGAAAGCAGGTGCACATGGTGTCTGCCCTACTCATATTGAAGGAGAATATGCAATATTCCCAGAGAATAGAATGGCGATACTTATCGATGAGTATAGTTTTGATGAATTGAAAGAAGAACTCGTACAGCATCCTGAAATTGAAACTGTTTACATCATAGACGATAGCGAGGATAATTATCGCGCACTTGCTTCTCAGTTAAGTGTAAAGAACACCTATCAGCTCTATCGCGATTACCTTGACAACTTTAAGATTAACATAGAAAGAAGATAAGGCTTATGTTAGTAGATTTATTTGATTTTCAGCAGAAAGCGCTTGACGAATTACGTGAGAGACAAAAGAAAGCGCAACGCAGATATATACAGGATGGTGATAAACACATCATACCTTTTACGGCACCAACTGGTGCTGGTAAGACTATAATTATGTCGGCTTTCATAGAAGCGCTCTATTGTGGCGACACTCATCAAGGAGCACAAAATGATGCTATTATATTATGGTTAAGTGATTCCCCGGAATTGAACGAACAGAGTAAGATGAAACTCTGTTCGAAGGCAGATAAACTCATGATGCGCCCAGTTGTAACCATTGACGAGAGGAGTTTCAAGGCTGATAAGCTGCAGCCTGGCACAATTTATTTCGTCAATACTCAGAAATTCGGCGCAAACAGTAATCTCATAAAGTATAGTAACGAAAGGAACTACACAGGATGGGATTTTATGCGTAACACCGTAGAAGAATATGGTGAGAAACTTGTGGTCATCATTGATGAAGCACACAGAGGGGCAAAGACTGATCAGATAGAACAAATGTCTATTATGCAGAAATTTATTCTCGGCTCTACTGCAGACAATATGCCATCAATGCCTTTGGTAATTGGTATGAGTGCAACGCTTGAACGATTCAATGCACTGGCGAATAATTCTGACTCAACTCAGATGCCAAAAGTGGAGGTTACTCCTGATGAAGTGCGTGAATCTGGTTTGCTGAAAGACAAGATAAACATTCACCATCCCAATGACGGTGAGACATTTGCGGAAATGACCTATCTTGCTCAAGCGGCAAAGGAATGGAAAGACAAATGTGTACATTGGGAAGCATACAAAGTGCATGAAAATATAGATGTATGTCCTGCTTTGGTAGTGCAAGTGAAGAATGGCAGAAACGGAGTAGTATCGGAAACCGACCTTGACGAATGTATTCGACAGATTGAATCTAATGCTGAGGTTATGTTGCGGCAAGAAGAGGTCGTACATACCTTCAATAATAGTGATGTAATCAATATGAATGGCCTTGAAGTGAGGTATCTGGACCCATCGCGAATATCCGAGAACAAGGCAGTTAGAGTTATTTTCTTCAAGGATAATCTTTCTACGGGTTGGGATTGTCCACGTGCTGAGACAATGATGTCTTTCAAGGTCGCCACTGGCTATACCAACATTGCACAGTTGCTCGGTCGCATGGTGCGAACCCCTTTGCAGAAACGCATAGAAACAGACGATTCTCTAAATGAAGTGAATCTTTATCTGCCAAACTTTAACTCAGTGACTGTAGAAAGAGTAAAACGTGAACTTGAAGGTAATATACCTACAAAAGTTGAGACGCACCCTACTGAGAAGCAAATATTGGAACTTCTTGGCAATCTACCTTGTGGCATTTCTCGGCGCGAGATTTTTGAGGCTATTAACGATGCAAGGATTGACTCATACGCTATTCCAAAGAAAGGTATTACGGACTATAGAACAGCTCTTTTCAAACTGTGTCACCTTCTTGTTAGAACACGATTGTACCGTAATGCAATAACAGATCTGCTTGCTGATATTGTTGGCAAAATAACCTCATATATTCAACAGATGGAGGACGACGGCCGATACGAACAGGCTATGGATCGGGTCCGTGTGATGAACGATATGATTGTGTCGCTTGACGCATTAGGGTCGATTGTTACTGATGAAAGTGAAGGCAACTCTTTTGCTCTTACAGATACTGACATATACAACTGGAGTGAAAACGTTGAAGCACAGTTTGGTCGCGAAGGCGTTCTAACTGCTTATAGAAAAAAAAGATCAGAAGAATATGATAGCACTGATTTGCGTCTTCACTTTATACTCTACGTCTACGACCAAACTTGTAAAGAGCAACTTGACGCATTCTGTAAGACGAAGTTCCATGAATATGTTGATAGGTATCGTCACGACATAGAGTCCAGAGGAGAGGCGGAGAAACGCGAGTATGAGAAGATAGTCAAGCTCATGTCTCAACACAACCATTCGTCTTATGTTTGCCTGACTTTATATTTACAAACAAGAATCCCGAAGGTCAAATATATAATGACCATCTGTATTGTGATGGATCGGGGAATGCAGTTTTCAAACTCGACACATGGGAAGTTGATGTGCTTGAGGCAGAACGGCAGAAAGAAGGATTTGTCTGCTGGTTGCGTAATATCCCAAATAAGCAACCATCACTATGCATTCAGTATAAATCGGGCAATGAATTGAAACCTCTCTTTCCCGACTTTATTGTTGTAAGGAAGGTGACTGATAGGTTTGAATTCTATCTCCTTGAACCACATTATACTGGTTATGCTGACTCAGTGCCCAAGCTGAAAGGTATGGCTGCGTATTCTGAGCGTTGTACCTCTATTATGCGAAATGAGATGCTACGTGTTGTAGAGAATCCTTCTGGAAAGAAGATTCAATCGTTAAATGTCGCATCTTCAGCAGTTCGCGGTGAAGTCTATTTGATGAATGACCATGATGATCTAAATAATTTGTTCATTAGATTCAACAATCATTAAAAAAAAGGAATCTATGTGGGCGCACTAGCATTTCATTATATCAAGATTGACAACACTAAATCTAATTAGATGATAATTAAAACTTATGAGTAGCATTCCTAGAAATTTGTTCTCCATATGAGTACCTACATTCCATTTGTTAACAAAACATAAAGAAAATGTATGGACTGAATGGAATAAATCATTTTAATAATTCACATATGAGCAATAAAAAAAGCATAATAACACTTAAAGATTATTTGGCGAAATCCAAAGATTTTATAATACCAGATTACCAAAGAGGATATATCTGGGGAAAGAACCGAAGAGTCAAAAACAAACAGGATCAAGACTCCGTCACATACATGCTAGAAAGTATTCATGAGGGGTACGTTTCCTATGTCCCGATATTTATTCAAGGTGTTACGGTTTTTGAAGAACATAATTCTATAACAATAATTGATGGGCAGCAACGTACAACCTTTTTCTATTTATTATTGTGTTATCTACAATATAAAGAAAAATTTGATATTAAGTATGATGTTCGCAATGAATCAGACAAATTCCTAGAAGAAATAAAAGGAAATTCGAAAAAAGCATTACTGACAAAATGCACTGAGGATGAAAACGAATCTTTTCAAGACATCTATTTTTTTAAGAAGACAATCCGTATAATAGACGAGTGTTTGAACAAATGGGGTATTGATATGGATAAATTGAGAGATTATCTTTTAGATAATATCCA
>Ga0256407_10009157_pt1 | contig 14256 bp, 9 predicted proteins | sample RumenRJG_04DNA_FD_193489 | JGI IMG/M metagenome (GOLD analysis project Ga0256407, IMG submission 193489) | Bovine rumen microbial communities from Lethbridge, Alberta, Canada - RJG_04 | ecosystem: Host-associated > Mammals > Digestive system > Stomach > Rumen | place: Canada: Alberta | collected... | reverse complement strand
TAATGATTTTAAAAAACTAAAAAATTTTTTTTATATTTATTTGAATGATTAAATAATTATTCATTGATCAATTTCTTTTTTTACTTTATTTAATATTTTTTCATTATCAGAAATTATATTACAATATTTATTTAAATGAGAAAAAATACAACTCATATTATTGACGTTATTAACATTAAAACTACTTAAATTTAAATAATTTAAAGAAGAACATCTTCTAAACATATTACTCATATTAGTTACATTGTTTGTATTAAAATTAGATAAATCTAATTTATTTAAAGATGAACAATTACAAAACATATAACTCATATCTTTAACATTATTTGTTACTATATTTGACAATTCTATTTCTTGTAATGAAATACAACCATTAAACATCCCATGCATATTTATTATTTCATTTGTTTTAAAATATGTTAAATTTATTGAAATTAAAGAAAAACATTTAAAAAATAAACAACTTGAATTAATTAATAATTTTTTAAAAACAAATTTAAAAATATATTGTCCTTGTTTTGAAAAATTATACATATAATTGAAATTTATTTTTTCATTATTCATATAAATTTCACATGAACATTCTATTTCTTTTTTGTTATTCCAATGATAATTTAATATTTGGATTTGCTGATTTAAATCTTTTTCTTGAATATTATATATTCCAATTATATAATTTGACATATCTTTTTTAATTGTTTCATATTCTTTTTTTTCTAAAAAATTATCATTGTTATCTACCTTCATTCTAATAAATATATAAAGTTGGATTAAAAAATTAGTTAAATAAATATATTAAATTAGTGATAAATAATGAAAATAGATAAATCCTTATAATCTTTTTTTAATTATTAAAATTAAAGTCAATGAATAAATTATTATAATAAATATAATAAAATTTATATGAATTAAATTATTTTCATTTTTATTTATATAATTTCTAAAATGGAGCTATAAAACAAATCATTATATCAAAAATATCATATTACTCAAAGATAATATAAATAAAATAGTAATTTATAATAAACATTTTTATCAACAATGTTATGAAAAACAATATTAAATTTTTTTATTTTTCAATCATAATAATATAAAAGAATTTATTTAAATGAAAATAGATAATTATTACATAAAAAAAATTAATATATAAAAAAAACAATTTTAAAAAAAGTTAAAAATAATTAAAACATAAAATCAAACAGCTTTCAATACATGAAAAAACATAATCAAAGAAAATAATATAATTATTATTTATTATCTTTAATAAATTGATATAAATAATATATCCTTGAAAAATAATTAAAATATTTGACTAAAAATAAATTTTCTATTTAATAAAAAAAATAAATAATAAAAGCATAATATGAATAATTTATAAAAAATAAAATAAAAATCTTATTTAGTATATTCTCCATTTTTCCAAATTCCTTCAAGAACTTTTCCTCCAGAATATAATTTCCCTTTCCCATCCATAATATCATTTTTAAACTCTCCAACATAATACATTTTCCCTTGTCCTTCTTTAGTTTTCCAAATATAAGTACCAAAACCATGTTTAATATTATTAACAAAACCACCTTCATAAATACTCCCATCAGTATATAACATTTTACCTTGACCATTCATTTTATCATTAAACCATTCACCTTCATATTTTATTTTTGTCTTTGCCCAAAAATAAGTTCCTTTTCCATTAAATTTACCAAAATGATTAAATCCTCCTTCATAATATGAACCATCTCTATAAAATAATGAACCATAAATTTTACTTCCATTTAAATATTTTCCATTATATAAATATGGTACTTCTTTATTGTTACCTAAATAAACTTCTTGTCCTTTTCCATCACTTAAGTTATTTTTCCAATTTCCTATATATACATTTTCTCTTTCTGGATAAATTCCATATCCAAAATTTTCTAATTTTCCTTTTATAAATATTCCTTCAAATTTATTTTGTATTTTTCCATTATTATCATTTATATATAATTGACCATATCCTTCATATTGTTTTTTTATATTCCAGGAACCTATATAATATTCATTTGGGTAATATTGAATTAATTCATCTATTGTGAAACAATTATATTTTAAATGTGAAGGTGATTTAAATTTATAAACTGCTTTTGGATATGTTTTTTTAAAATAATTATGTAATGATTCTCCTTTATGTGTTTTAATAAAATCTTTTGATATTATATATTTTCTTAATTCTTTTTCTGCTACTCTTTTATTTTGAGCACAATTATCTAAAAAAATATCCCGATACCAATGCATTCTATAATATGATTGTATTAAAATAATTTTATTCATATCATAATTTTTCATAGTGTTTCTATTACTATTATTACTTTCTAAATCATATGATCTAAAATTTGTTTCTTGTGAAATAATCCCATCATCACTAAAATGTTCTTCTACATTAAAAACAGGTCTATCATTTTGTTCTATTCTTGAAACTGAAATATTTGATTCTGTATCAAGTTCACTATCTTTTTCTTGATCAATTACTCTTTGGGCTGAACAACATTGATTCTCTTGACCCATTATTATATTAATAATTTTTATTATTTATTATATTATATAGTTTAATTATAATAATTAAGAAAATAATAGAAAATATGGAAAATGAATTTAAAGTAGAAGAAGATAAAAATAATTTTGAAATTTATTGTAATAAAGATGTAAATGATAATAATAATGAAAATGAAAAAGAGAAAAATAAAAATGAAAATAAAAATGAATCAAATGAATTACCTTATAAAGTTATTAATTTTATGAATGCAAGTGGATTTGATGAAAAAATAAGAATTTATGATAGTCAAATTTTGAATAATAAATTTATAAATCATAGTTTACAATCTGATGATAAAGAAATAAATAAGAAAAAACTAATGAATATGGATAATATTGGAAATAAATATATTGATGACAATTTAATAAATAATAAAGAAATGAAAAATGATAAAAATGAAGATAAAAATAAAAATGATTTTGAAATAAAAAATAATAATGAAGATAATAATGAAGATAATAATAAAGATAATAATGAAGATAATAATGAAGATAATAATGAAGATAATAATAAAAAAGATGATAAAAATTATAATAAAGAAATAAAAAATAATATTGATGATTCAAATGAAAATATGAATCAAATAGAAAATGATAATAAAAATATGAAACAAAATATTAAAGAAATAAATAAATATAATGAAAATGATAATAATGAAGATAATAAAATTAATTCTATGAAAGAATCTCAAAGACAAATAGAAAAAGATGATGAACTTTTGGATAGTTTATTAGATGATAATAAAGAAAATATTCAGAATAAAAATAAAGAAAAAAAAGAAGAAATTTATAATATAAATGAAATAAAAAAAATAGATAAAGAATCATTAGAATCTCAAATAAAAGAAAAAATAATAAAAGAAATAATACAAGAAAAAGAAAATAAAACTCCAGGAAATGAGAATATAACACCTGGGAATAATGATAAAGAAAAAATATCTTTTAATCAAAAACAAATATTAAATATAAATGATAATTTAATGGAAATTCCAATTAAAAAAAAAGTATTAAAAGATGAAAATTTTGAGCATGATTTTGTTGATATTATAAAAGAAGAAGAAGAAAAATATAAAATAAAAAATGAATCAATTAATGATGATGAGATTAAATATCCTGAAATAACTTTAACAGATAATAAAAAAAATTCTAATGAAAAATTAAATCAAAATACAATAATAAATCAATCAAATAATGAAAAAGAATTAAATTCATCAAATATAAATTTAAAAGATAATAAAAGTGTTATTGAAAATCATTTAATTAAAAATAATATTTCCATTACTGATGATGAGATTACATATCCAAAATTTACATTTAATGATAATAATAATATTAGTTATAATAAATTAATTCAAAATAAAAAAGATGAAAATTTAGAAATTAAAAATGAAGAAATTAAAAAAGAAGATATTAGAATAGAAAATAAAAAAGAAGAAGTTGAAGAAGAAACAAAAAAAAATGATGATGAAGAAGAAACAAAAAAAGATGATGATGAAGAAGAAACAAAAAAAGATGATGATGAAGAAGAAACTAAAAAATATGATGATGAAGAAGAAACTAGAAAAAATAATGATGAAGAAGAAACAAAAAAAGATGATGATGATGATATTAAATATCCAACATTTACATTCAAAGAAAAAAAAAATGATATTAATATACAAAATAAAGAAGAAGAAAAAGAAGAAGATGATGATGATATTAAATATCCTACATTTAAATTCAAAGAAAAAAAAAATGATATTAATATACAAAATAAAAAAGAAGAAAAAGAAGAAGATGATGATGATATTAAATATCCTACATTTACATTCAAAGAAAAAAAAGATAATTTAAAAGAAAAAAAAGAAGAAAAAATAATTAATGAAAGTATTGATGAAATAAAATATCCAAATATTGAAAATATTGAAATTCCAAAAAATAAATATAGTTGTAATATAAATGAAAATATTCAAAAAAATGAAAATTCAAGTATAGATAATAATAAAATGAATGAAATTGAAAAATCTAATATTTCTAATAATTCAGAGGAAGATTATAAAACAAAAGAAGATGAAATAAATTATTATGATAAAGAAAATAAAACTGGAAAAATAAAAAATAAATTAATTGAAATAAACAAAGAAAAAAAAAATAATATAATTCAAGATGAAAAAGAAAAAGAAATAAAAATCAATAAAAAAGAAGAAAAACAATTAAAAGACAATAATATTATAGAAAAACAAAATATAGATTTTCAAAAAAAAATATCAGAAGAATATGAAATTCATAATAAACCTGAATTAAATTATATAAATATAGAAAATGATTATGTAAAAAAATATGAAAATAATTCCAAAGATAATAATAAAATAAATAATCCTCCAAAAGAAAAAAATGAAATAAATTTTGAAATAAATTCAAATAATCAAATAATAGAAAATCCAGAAATGAAAGTATCAATATTTGATGCTGAAGATGTAATTCAAAATTCAAATATTGAAAATAAAATAAGAAAAAGTTCAAATGATTTTATTGAAATTCGTTCATCAGAAATAAAACAACCAATTAAAAATAAAACAAATATAAATAATTTAAATTTCACTGATAATAGTATAATAAATTTATTTGATAAAATATTAAAAAAAAACAATGATTATTTAAAAGACAAAGAATTTTTTATTATAAAAGAAAAAGAAAATGTAAAAGATTATATTGGTTCTCATAAATTATATGAAATAATTTTTATAAATAGATTAGGAGATAAAGAATTTAAATGTTTAAGAAGATATGATAATTTTGATAAATTAAATAAAAAATTAAAAATAAAATATCCTTATGTTGTTATTCCAAAATTAACTCCTAAGAATCCTTATATTAAAATTATGACTTATGATGATCAATTTTATAATGATAGAAGATTACAATTAGAATTTTATTTAAATTTTATTTACAATCAAGAAATAATTAAAGATACAAAAGAATTTTTTAAATTTGTAAATGATGCAAATTTTGATGAAAATTTCTTTCAAAAAATTGAAAAAAATATTCCTAATTTTTCTTCTTCTACAAGTGAAAAAATTAAAAATAAATTTTTTACTGTATTTAACTATTTAGGAAATAATCCAAAAGCAAGAAAATTAAATGATAGTGAAATTTTAATTAAAAAAATGTCAATTCATTATAAAAATATTATTAAAAAATATGAAGAAATTAAAATTGCAATTTGTGATTATATTAATAGTATAAAAACTGAAGAAGATAATCATAAAAATTTATCAGATTTATTATTTTATTTAAAAGATTCTTTTGAAAATGTAGAAAATTCAAAAGAAAATTTAACAAAAAAGTCAAAATATGCAAAAAAAATTTCAAATGCAAATAAAAAAAATTATAAATTATCTTTAAAATTAAAAAATAAATTAGAAGCATTAATAAGTTTAATAATAGGAATTTGTTCTAGTTTAGATAATTATATTAATTTTATAGAAAAATATAATGAAGTAACAGAAACATTAAATGCAGCAAAAAATGGAAAATGGGATAATTTAAATGCAATTATACAAGAATATGATATTTGTGAAATTATGAAAAATAATTATGAATCTGTTTTATTATGTGAAACTAATAATTATGTAGAAATGTTTGATAATACAACTAATGTATGTTTAAAGGAATTTAATGATATTTTAGTTGAAATTAATAAAGAAATCTTATCTGAAAATTTTATTGATGACGAAGAAAAAAACGATGATTTTTAATTAAATTATAATTTTTAATTATTAATTTATTAAAAAGTTAAATTTTTGAAAAAAAAAAAAAATTTTATTTAAATAATTTACAATAACCCAATAAAAAATAAATAAAAACAAACAATAAAAAAATTATAAGAAATAAAATTCCCAGAACAATTAATAATATCTTTATCATAACTCAATAAAGAAGTTTGAGTAATTTTCCCAATATAAAAACAAACAAGAGTTCCAGTAAAAGAATTATTATATAAGCAACAAGGATTATTAATAAGAGCATAATTAGTACAACTTTCTAATCCAGTAATATTACTTTCACCACAAGGATAACCCATTAAAGTAGATTGATTTCCAAAATTACATTCAACATTAAATGTTTCATTATTAACTGTTATTTTACTTTCTCCTAAAATTGTTCTATCTGGAAATAAATGACACATTTGTCTATTATCATTATATAAGTAACAACATGGCTCTAATGTGTCTTCTCCATCTCTGTTAAAACAATATGATGAGTTTAATGGTGGGTCTATTCCACATCCTGAACATTTTATTATGAAGGGTATTGTTATTAATGATAATATAATTTTTTTCATTTTTTTTTATTTTATTTTTTTTTAATTTATTTTTATTTATTTTTTACATTTATTATTATTACTTTTTTTTTGAAATGAAAAGAAATGAAATATATTGTATTCATAAAAAAAGTAAAATTAGTAGAATTAATGAAATGGAAAATTATTATTTTTGCCAAGATTGTGGTTCATTATTATATCAAATAGAAGAAAATGATTATATTAGAACAATAAAGCCTATTTATTTTCAACAATCAATTGAAATAAGTCCTTATGATATATATAAAGAATTATCAATTTCTAATTTTAAACCTTTATCAGAAGAATCAAAATATTATAAAAATAGAGAAAAAGCAATAATATTACTTAAAAAATATAATAATATATATAAATTTTCAGAACACTCATATTTTTTAGCTTTAACTTATATGGATAATATATTTATTTATAATGAAGGAAAAAAAATTCCAAAAAAACAATTTGAATTATATATTATTAATTCTGTATTATTAGCAGCTAAATTTTATGAAAAAGATATTCATCAACCTAATACTTCTAGATTTATAAGTATTGAATTGAATTATGTAATTGATGAATGTGATATTATAGAAAATGAAATAGAATGTTTAAAAATATTAGACTATAAACTTAATTATTTTTCTTCTTATGAAATTTTAATGATGTTTCTTAATAATGGATTTATTTTTGAGGATGAAATTAATAATAAAACTAATGACTATATTATTATTATTTATAATTATGCATTAAAAATTTATAAAGATATTATTCAAAATGTAATTGCTTTAAAATATAATAATTTACAAATTGTATTTAGTATTATTCATTTGACTAGAAAACAATTTGGTTTACAAAATAACTTTTTTAATATATTGAAAAAATTTTATAATATACATTTATCTGATTATAAAGAATGTTTAAATACTATTAAAAAATTTGTTACAAATTTTCATGAATTAAAATAAATAATTTTTTTGAAGAATATTTTTATTTTTAATTAATTTCATTTTCATCAAAAAAATGATTTTAAATTAAAAATAAAATATTATTTAAAAAAAATAGTTTCGAATTATATATTTATAATCAATTAAAATATGAATTCATTAATAAAAAAATTTTAAATAATATAAAAAATAAAATAATTAACTAATTTTATGATAATATTTAATTATATTAAAATTGAGATAACAAATTTTTCTTTTTTTCATTATTAATATCCAATTTTTGATTTAAATAATCTATTTTATTATCATAAGATGTATATTCTCCATTTATAAAATTATTAGTAACTTTTAATTTCATTGATTTAGAAATTATTTTTTTTGCTTCATCTGTTAATTTATCAGGTTCAATTTCAATAAAATCATTTTTGAAATTATTTAAATCTTGTAATCTTTTATTATTTTCTTCTCTAAAATTAATCCAAGGATCATTTTGATTTAAATCTTTATTAGTTAAATCAAATTTTTCAAACATATCATTTTTCATTTGAATATTTTTCTCTTGATTATCTTGAATTTTAGATATAACAATATCAGCAAATCTATTATCATCATTATTAATTTCATTATTATTATATTCAGTATAATTATTTTTATTTTTTTTTAAAGAATCCATTGGATTTAATTCAACATAATTTTCATTTTCAATTTCTCTTAAAGAATTATGTGAATTTTTAAAACTTAATTTTTTTGATAGTTTTTTATTTGTTTCTAAATCAACTTTAAGGGATTTACTATTTTTATTTGAACGTAATGAACTTTTTTTTATAATTTTCTTAACATTTGAATTATTATTTGAATTTGATTTATTTATAGTTTTTTTTGAAATATCAGTTTTTAAAACAACAACATTATCTTCTTCTATTTTACTTTTATTTTTATTAGAATGGAAACTTTCATTAAGTTTAGATTTTACAGGTGAAGATTCTTCAATTTTTATAAAATCTTTTTTATTTGATTCAATTGATTCATTTATTGTATTTTTTTTTGATTCTATACTATTTCTTTTTTTTATTTCACTTGAATTAAGATTTGAACTTGAAGATTCTTCATTTTTTACACTTTGAATAATTGAATGATTAGATAAACTAGATTTACTATTTCTAATATTAGAATTTTTTGAATCATTTATTTTACTTTGATTAGTATTTGATTGAATTGATTCATTACTTTTATTATTATTAATATTATTTGAATGAGAAGAATCTTCTTTGTTTGTATTTTTCTTACTAATTTTACTTTTATTAACTTTTGATTTATTTGAATGAATAGATTCATTAATTTTACTTTTATTATTATCATTACTTTTATACATAATTCCTAGATTATTACTTTCTAATTTTGATTTATTGATATTACTTTTAGAAGATTTAAATGATTGTGTACTTGATATTTGTCTTGAAGGAACATGTGAATTTTCTTTAGATTGTGGTTTTGATTGAATTTTTGATTGTTTTTTTTCTAATTGTTTAAAAGATTTTTTAGATGAAGAATTAGAATTAAATTTTGATTGAATATTTAAATCATTAATTGAAGAAACATTTGAAATCATTTTTGTAATACTATTTCCTTCTTTTAAATCTAATTCAGTTTTTAAATCATATTTAGATAAAAAAGTTTTTTTTGATGCTTTTCTTGATAATAATAAAGCATTACTTTTACTTTGGGCAAATGCTGTATTCATTGGTTCTAAAAAAGTAACAGTTTTAGTATTTTTTAATTTTGGATTATTATCAATATTATAATTATCTAAATTACCATTTTCACCAAAAAATTTTTTAAAATCAGTTTCATTAATTTCCATTGGTTTAATATCTTCAACATTTAATTCATTTTTTTTAACAGCCTCTTCAACATTTATTTCTCCATCATTTCCAATTTTATTTTCTTCTTGTTTTTCTATTTTTTTTATTTTTTTTTTATTTTTTGAAGAAGTACTTCTAAAACAAATATCATTTCTATCTGTTAATTTTATTGGATTTGTATTCATTGTATAAATCATTTGTTTATTTGAAAAAAAAGGATAAGTTGAATAATTTGTTCCTGCTTTTTTTAAATAATTTTGATTATTATTATTATAATTATTATTTGAATTTTCAAAATTAATATTTTTATTATTATTTTGGAAATTATTTTTATATTGATTTTGTTCACTTAAAAGAATTTTTTGATTATAATTTTCTACTTCTTTTAACATTTGTTCTTTAAATTTTTTTATTAATCCATATTTTTCAATTTTTCTTAAATTTTCCATATTCTTTTTATTATAATATTCAGCTGCGTTTTCATTTTTATCTTTATTTCTATCTATTGAATCATTTTTTTTTGAATCTTCTGATAATTTTTTTGCAATGTAAATACTTTCTTGAGATATTGTTGGTTTATTTTTTAATTCACCATATTCTCTATAATCTTGTTCATTTTTTATTTTTTGCATTTTTTCTAAATTTTCTTTTGCTCTTTTTTCCCAATATTTTTCAATTGTATTTTCATTAGAATTTATTATTATTTTTTTATCTGTATTTTCTCTAGTTGATTTTGTTGGATAATTTATTGTTGGTTTATATATTATTTTTTCTTTAAATTCAAAATTATGAATAGGTGAAAAATAATTCATTTTAAATGAATTTGATTCATTAACATTTAAATTTGACATTTTTTTTGATTAAATTTTTTTAGACTAATTAAATAATAAAAACTGAAAAAAAATTTAATTATAATTTTATTTAAAAATACAATAAATAAATGTCTGTTACAAAAGAAAGAGATGAAAGTTATTATGCCTTTAATATAGATAAAAAAAAAGGAAGATTATTAAATCAAAAAACATTAAATTTTGATAATTTAAATAAAGGATTTTATGATGATATTATGAATTATGATGGAATAATAAGAAAAGAAAAAAATGAATTAGGAGAAACAAAACAAAAAGGAATAAAAGAATCTGTATATTCTTATAAAAAAATTCCAGAAGTTTGGACAAATAAATTAACTTATACTTCAGAATTATATAAAACAATGAAAGACGATCAAAATTTTTTAACATATTTAGGTGGATTAGGTGATGGAAGTATTAAAAAATATTATTCTCCTCCAATAACATCAACAACAACTAATTATAATACAATACGAAGTACAACATTACCAAAACCAATAATAAACTTAAATGAAAAAGAAAATATTAATGATAAAATAACAAATGATATAAAAGAAAATGAAGAAAAAGAAAAAAAAAATGAAAAAGAATCCAATAATAATTTAATTAATATGGAAAATACAGAAAGTAAAATTATAACATCAAAAGGAAATACAAATAATCCAAAATTTATTAGTACAGATGCAGGAACAAATAGAGATATTATGTTACTTTTAGAAGAATATAAATCAAATTTCCCAATTACATTACCATCAATTCCAACTAAAATTCCTACTGTTGAAGAAGCAAAAAGAATTGGACAAAGGAAATTACAAGAAATAGAAGTTAAAGAAGAAAAAGATGAAAAAAAAGAAAGTAAATTATCTTTTCATAGTCCAAATATTAGTAGAAATGATACTAAAGATTTTCATATTCAACCAACTTTTAATTCTTTATCATCTAATTTAAAAAAAAAAAAAGGAGAATGGAGAAAAGAAGAAGTTTTTAAAACTACAATATTTAATAATTTATTACCACCTGAAGGTTCTAAAAATTATGTATCTAAAAGAGTTAAAAATAATATTGAAGTTGATTTAAAAAAATATGTTTCTTTTAATTCTGAAGAATTATATAAACCAATAGAAATTACTAATATTGAAGTTAAAAAAAGATTACAAGATATTAATTATTGGGGACCTTATTATCCTTATTGTTTAGTTGGTAGAAGTAAAAATCTTAGATTTTATCAAACTATGGAACCTAATCAATGTATTAAGTTGCTTAATTATATTAAAAAAATAAGAATAAAAAATAGAATTAAATATTAATTTTTATGTTAATACTTAATTAATGTTTAATAATTTTTATTATTTTGTTTTATTTTATTTTTATATATCTAATGAAAAATTTATTAAAAAAGAAAATGAAAATTTTGTAGATTTTTTTTATGTATTTTTTAAATAGATATTAAAATAAACTTTTTAATAAATAAATAATTATTTATATTATTTATATATCAGCAATTATTATTTCTATATATATTAATCATCATTTAATTTTTACTTATTGATTTTTAATTTGTTAAATTTTAATTGTTTTATATCTTTATTATCTTCTTCTTTACAATCACAAACAAATTTAAATAAATTTTCACAATTATAATAACCATTAACAGGAAAAGGACTTTTATAAATAAATTTATCATTTAGAGTATTTGAATAATTATCACTGTTATTATTTTTATCAAAAGAATAAAAAGTATTAAAAATATCATCAACAGTTAATCTTAATGCATCATCAATCATTCTTGGAATTAACATTTTAATTAAAGGAGAACTTTCTTCTAATCCAGGATTAGTATTTACTTCAATTAAAAAAGGATTAAATTCTTCATCTAACATAAAATCAAAACCAAAAATTTCAAAAGTATAATTTCTTTTATATAAATTAATTTTTCTTTTAACACTTTTAAAAGTAATTTCTATTATTTTTTTTATTTTAGGAATTACATCTTTTTTAAAATCTATTTTACAATTATGATAATTACAATCAATATTATTTTGTAAATCATCAAAAGAAACTTCATTTCCATATTCATATTTACTAAAATTAACATTTTTTTTTTGAAAAGAATAATTAGTTAAATGAGAATAATTATCATTTGAATTTATATTATAATCAACACTACAAATTTTTAAATGTCCCTCATTAAACATATAAACTTCCATTTTATGAGTTAATAAAACCCAAATTCTAATATCAAATTTTCTTCCAAAATATAAAAGAGGTTTTTCAATATATTTTTGAACAACTACAATATTTGATTTATAAGTATTTTGATTTATATTTTGATATGAATTTTTTTCATTTTCTAAATTATATCCTACATTTATTCCTTTACTAAAATGTTTAATATGTTTTTTTAATAAATATATTGAATTAATTATTTTTATACATCTTCCTCTATTTAAATTTGGTGCTTTAATTATCCATAAATTTCCATTATTTTTTCCTAAATGTGTTGATGGAATTATTATTGGTGTTTTATTTCCTAATTGCTCATTTAATGAAAAAAAATTTGAATAAATTTTACTATCTTTTTTCTTTTCTGAAATTAATTTAATATCATTATAATTTATTTTATAATCATTTAAATCATCAAAAATTTTTTCAAAATTTTGAATTTCATCAAAATATTTATCATTTTCATAATCAAATAATATTGTAAAAGGAATATATTTAAAAATATTTTCATTTTTTGTTTCAGAATATTTTATTAAATTTTGAAATAAATTAGCCTTATTTGAAATACAATAATGAAATTCATAATGATTTACCATTTGCTTTATCCCATCTATTTTACTTAAGTTAGAAAAATCAATTCCAATAATATTTTGTTGCCATTTAAAATTAAAAGAATTATAAATATTATCTTTAACATTTTCCCAATTAATTCTATGTTCAAAACATTTTTCAATTAAATAACCACAATTTTCTGGTTTTATTATAAAAGTATAATTATCTTTATAATTCCTAGATGAATTTTTTGAATAATTAAAAATTTTTTTGTTTCTTGATATAAATTTATTTTTGGTAAATGATAATTGGTTTCTCTCTTTTCTAATTTTTGGTAATGTTGTTTTTAAAATCTTTGAAGATTCTAAATCATATTTTGTTAAATTTAATTTTTTTTCTTTTTCAAATTGATATATACATTTTTTTATTGAAAGTTGTAATTCAGGATATTCTATTTTTTCTTTATTAATATTATGTGGATTGAAATTTACATATCTTGCATAATTACTTGCATTATATTTTTCTTTTGAAGTTGTTTTTAATTGCTTTTCTTTTTCTTTTTGATAATCTGGGATTTGTAGAAATTTATTTTTTATTATAAGATTTCTAAACATTAAATGTTAAATTTAAATAACATAATATTTTTAAAATTTCAATTATTTAATAATAAATAACTTATTAAAAATATTTTTCATTAAAATTTTTTTATAAATTGATAAATTTTTATCAATAAATTTTTGATTAATTTTTTTTTTTGTATTTAAGACTTTCTATTTTAATATAGATTGTGAAGATAAAAAATAAAAAAAAATATCAAATTTAAAAAAAATTAGAAAATATAAATAATAATTTTTTTTTAAAAGTATGTATAAAATTTAAAAAATAATAAGATATTAAATATAAAAAACAAAATAGAAAACAATTATAAA
>Ga0256407_10009155_pt1 | contig 14257 bp, 6 predicted proteins | sample RumenRJG_04DNA_FD_193489 | JGI IMG/M metagenome (GOLD analysis project Ga0256407, IMG submission 193489) | Bovine rumen microbial communities from Lethbridge, Alberta, Canada - RJG_04 | ecosystem: Host-associated > Mammals > Digestive system > Stomach > Rumen | place: Canada: Alberta | collected... | reverse complement strand
AACTGCCGACGGTTTACATTCAGGCACTTAGCGGCGGCACAGGACCTATTGCGGTTGAAAAGGCTATTCATGAGGTTTCGCAGTTTGGTGATTATAAATGTCCGAGATTTATTTCGGTTCAGCCGAGCCTTTGCGACCCGATGACACAGGCTTGGGAAAAAGCTAAAAGTCAAAGTTTTCCCGAAGGTTGGCAGCATGATTTTCCGAAGATTCAGAATCCGAAAACTAAGGTTCAGACCTTAGCAACAGGCGTTCCGGGAACGTATCCGATAATTGCTGATTTGACCAAAAATTCTGGTGGCGAAATCATCACTTTTGACGAAACAAAAACTGCGGATGTTGCGCGTTTAGTGGCTTTCAAAACGCTTGAAAAAATCGGACCTGCTTCGGCAATCGGTCTTGGCGGATATTTTGAATCGCTCAAAAAAGGCTTGTTGAAAGACGGTGATGTCGTTATGATAAACCTCGGCGAAGGTCTCGAACGTGCATCTTTCTTCCTCTCTGAACTCGCTTACAATTTCGACACAGTATCTTCCGCTGACGAAATTAACATTTTCCGCAGAAAAGACTTAGAATTCAAACTCTGGAGAAAAATTTTAGGTTAGTTTTGTCGCCTCATGCCGGCGGGGCAGTTCCCTTTTGAAAAAGGGAACCGGAAAACTTCTGGGAGATATAAAAAAGGGAAAGCCCCTAAAGGCTTTCCCTTTTTTATATCTCTTAAAAGTTCTTTGGTTCTTTCTTTCAAGAAAGAACAGCCCCCGCGGCTTGAGCGGACAAGCGCAACTTTAAGATTTTTTTCGGTTTAAAAATCCTTGAATTGTGTTCATAAGGATTTTTATTTCGATGGGTTTTGTGATGTAGTAGTTGCAACCTGCTTCGATAGTTTTTTCTTTTTCGCCTGTTAGTGCGTAAGCTGTTTGCGCTATTATTATGACGTTTTTATTGAATTCACGTATTTTTTGAGTTGCTTCGTACCCGTTCATAACCGGCATTTTGATGTCCATCAGGATTAAATCTATTGATGGGTTTTCTTTAGCTATTTTGACGGCTTCTTCGCCGTTTTTAGCCCAAAGAACGTTAGCTTTGGTATCGGCGAGAATTTCTTTCATGTATACGATATTCATTTCTTCGTCTTCGGCCACGAGTAATGTTTTGTTTTCGAGGCTATCGTTACCATCTTCTACTAATGAAGCTCCGTATTCGTCGCCGGTATTGAGGTCGGCATCGTATGGGAGAGTGAAGAAGAATGTTGAGCCTTCGCCTTCGGTTGATTCCACCCACATTTGACCGCCTAAAAGTTCAGCGAGTTTTTTAGAGATTGTAAGACCTAAACCTGTACCGCTTTGGTTTTTATCGTCTTTTTGTTCGATTTGACCGAAGCGTTGGAAGATTAAGTTCAGTTTATCGGCAGGCATTCCTACGCCTGTGTCTTTTACGTAGAAAAGAAGTTGTTCGGGATTATTGAATTTGTAACCGAACTCAATGTAACCTTTTTCTGTGAATTTCATGGCGTTGCCGATGAGGTTGTTAAGTATTTGTTTGAGTCGGAACGGGTCTGTTTCGATGCTGAATTCGTCTCTTTCTACGGCTTTTTTCATTCTTAATTCAAACGATTTGTTTTTCATGTCGTTGATTTGGTAATGCGACATATAAACTTCGTTCATAAGCGGGTTGAGAGTTATTTTCCTTGGTTTTACTTTCAACTGACCTGCTTCGATTTTTGAAATATCAATTATATCGTTAATCAAGTTAAGAAGGCTTTTGCCGCTGTTGATGATTAATTCCAGATATTGTTCTTTGTGTTTGTCGTAGACGCCGGGTTTGGTAAGAAGTGTTGAAAATCCGAGAATTGAGTTCATCGGGGTACGGATTTCGTGGCTCATGTTAGCTAAAAACGCTGATTTGAGTTTGTCTGATTCTTCAGCTTTGTTTTTAGCCTCTACAAGTTCTTTTTCCTTTCTTTTTCTTTCTGTTATGTCCCTAACGGTTATTACGATACCGTTTTTGTCTTCGTAATTGTATGAATTAACTGAAACTTCGGCATCGAAAATTTCGTTGTTTTTGTTGATTGCAGTGGTTTCCTTTGGTTCTGTGCTCAGTTGAGAATACATAACTTTTTTTACAATTTCTTTTGCTTTTTCCCTTTGGTCAAAAGGCACGATTAAATTTATGAACGAATTGTCTTTGACCTCAGAGAATTTGTAGCCGAAGAGTTTCTCCGCTGCTGTGTTGAAAAACTTGATTCTCTGTTCTTTATCAACTACAATTATCGCATCGAAAGATGATTTGTTTACTTTCGTGAAAATTTCGTTTGTAAATTCTTCTTTCTTTTTAGCGGCATCACGCTCTTGTTCTTTTTTGTTGATGGTATCAAGCATTATAGAGAACTGATTGTAAAGTTCAGTTATCTCGTCGTTGCCTTTAGGAGTTTGAATTTTTTGATTGAATTTTTGTTCTTTAGTAATTTCTTGAATGTTTTCCGTTAATTTTACCAAAGGTGTAGTGGTGTATTTTTGAAGCAAAATTACGACGAAAAATATCATAAGAGACGAACCTATTAAAACGAAAATTATGTTTCTGATAAATTTCATTTCAATGAGGGTGTGTTCTTTTGTTGAAACTTTCAGATAGATGATAACTCTGATTTTGTTTTTATAAATTCCGGGTTCTATGACGTAGAGATAGTCATCTTGATAATATGCTTTGGAATTTTTTTCGACTTTTTGTTTTTCCCAAAGAGCGTTACCTTTGTTGTAAACGGCAACTAAGGAGTCCGCTTGATTAAAAACTTGAGCGTTTTCCACATCTTCCAAAATGTCGAGCTGACTTTTGAGGGCACGGTTTATTTCTTCGCTATTAACAGGAAGATCAACTTGTCCCATTAATTGCTCGCTTATAGTTTTGGCTACGCAACTATATGTTTTTTTGAGATAATCATCGGAGTAATCGCTGTGTATTTTAACGATTGAAATCGAAATTATCAGTGTTGTCAGCAACATAATGGCAAGAAAACTTACCAAAATCTTGTTGCGGATTGAAAGATTTGCAAAAAAATTCATGATATTCCTGTTATTTTTTGATTAATTGTTGTTATTAATTCCATTCATGCACCGGGGCTAATAAACTGCCTTGAATCATTAGACCTGATTTTATGATTGCGTGTCTGTTGTACAAATATTCGACGCCTTGTTCGCCGATTTTGATGTAAAACATACAGCCTTTGGATAGCATATTTTTGTCTGTTGTTATGGTTAAGATTTGTTTTTCTTTTATTTTTTCTGATAGTTTTTCAAAGTTGATGTCGGTGTTGTTACTGATAAAAATAACGTCAGCTTCGGTTATTAGTGTTTCATTTGTAAGTTTTATGGTTTTGATTGTTTTGTCTTCAAATTTTTGGTTTTCAAAATAGTTTTTTATTTTTTCGTATTTGGAATCGTCGTTTTCGGCTACGAGTACGATGAAATCTTCGCTCATTTGCCGATTCCATGTTGTGAACTCAGCAAATTTGAGCACGATTTCCAGAGCCTTAGTTTGATCCTCGTTTTGTTTGACACCGAGGATGGTCTGAATCCCGATTAATAATATAATTACTTTGTTTAACATGATTAGTCTTTTGGGTTTTCATTTTTGGGTGTATTAGTATTGGCATTTTTCGTATTATCTTTTACGATGCCCAAACGCCCTTCTAAATTCTTAACTTTGTCTTTGAGCGAAGCCTCAATTTTTCTGAATTTAGAAATACGTTTTTCAAGTTCTCTCTTGAAAAATTGTGCGCTTGAAGAGGCCTTATCAAGTTTGCTTTTGTTGTCTACATCCTGTTGTCTTAAATCGGAAATATCTTTGTTGAGTTCTTCAATTTCAATATCTTTCCGTTTAATAGTTTGTTTGAGAACGGTGTTTTCTGTGGCATTGTCTTTTAGTTGTTTTTTCATTTTTTCGAGTTCGGATTCTGTGTTTTGCTGACCGGTAATATCGGTTGCAAGACAGAAAATTCTCTCTATCGCATTTTCTTTGTTGTAAATGGGGACAAACATATTTCTGATTTTTCTGGTTGAGTTGTTGATTTTGAACTCAATATTGTAGGTTTCTGTTTGACCTTGTTTAACGCTGTCCCAAATTTTCTTGAATTCGTCGTATTTAGAAAGCGTTAATTGAAGTATTTCATAAACATTTTTTCTGCGTATATCATTGACATCAAGAGTATAACGCAATGCAAATTTTCTGTTGGCTTCGAGAGTGTCGCCTTTTGTTGAAAAAATGGCAACCATCATAGATTTGTTCATTGCATTGTTTACCTGTTCGAGTTCGTCGAATTCCATCTGAACTGCATTCAAAAGGTTGTTCAAGGATTCGATTTCGCTCTTGAGCTGGTCTTCTTTTTCCTCCATTTGTTTTGATTGCAAACGGCTCTGTTTGAGAAGGATATTGGTCTGCTCATTGATTTTTGCGTTTGCGATTGTGGAGGCGATGTTTTCAGAAATTCTTTCAACGAATTGTATTTGATATTCTTGAAAATCTTTGAAAGATGCCAATTCCAAAACTCCGTACAAATAATCGTTGTAAACAAGCGGTACGAAAATTATGGATTTTGGTTTTGCCTGTCCTAAACCCGAACTTATGTCGGTATAGTTTTCGGGAATGTTGTTGAGAATAATCGTGTGTTTTTCCATAGCGCACGCACCAATCATTCCTTCATCGAGTTTGAGGATTTTTTTGTGGAATCTTTCGTGTCCGTATGCGAAAACTGCATAGAGTTCAAAACATTCCGTTTTGTTGTCATCCGGCATCGTCGTTCTGATAAACATACCGCCTTGAATAACATTAATATAAGGTACTAATTTGTCAATAACGGCATTGCTGAGTTTTCTGATGTCCGAAACGTTGTTTCTTAAAATATCACTGAAAATAGAGTGTCCTTCGGTTGCCCATTGATTCCGTTTTTCTTCTGCTATACGTTCTTTTTCCTTGCGGTTGTTGGTCAGAAGGTTTTCTTTCATGCCTATGAGCGCATTACCGATTGCATTATTTTTGATTGACTTGTCGTAATCTTTTTCGAGGTTGCCGTCTCTGATGGCGGAGGCAAATTCAGCCGTAACTTTCAATGATTCGCCCAAACGGTTGATGTTTTCGATAACAAGGGCATATTCTTTTGAGACTTTGCTGTGAAATTTTTTCTGTATGTTTTGCAGTGCATTAAAATCGCCTCTTGAAAGACTTGAAATCAGTTCTCTGATATAAATCATCGGTTTTGACAAGTGTCTTGAAACTATTGTTATGAACGTTATGAAAACGGCCAAGACAATCAAAATAATGATAATCGCTTTGGTAATCGCTTGGTTTTGAGCTTGTCTGACAGCTTTCCAAGGCGTTATGGAAATCATCGTAAAATTATCTTTGTTGCAGGCAAGAGATATTTTTTTGTTGTGAATATAAACCTTTTCGTTGTTGTTTTCAACGAGTTCGTATTCCATATCAACCTGAAGATTTTCGGAAGTTTTTTGCATAATATTGAGTTTTTCTTCCGTAAAACGCAGAATTTCATGGATATTCCTGTTTTGATAATCTTTGTTGCGGCTGTAAAAAATATTTCCCGTGCTATCGGCAATGTAGAATGTATTTTCTGACGGAATTTGTTCGTCAAGAATATTTCTGTGATATTTTTGGTCGATGTCGATTCCTATTATTCCGCTGAATTTACCTTTTGTAAAAATTGGTACGAGGCAGACGATTACGTTAGAGATGTCTGCATCGTTTTTAAGGCTTATGACCTTTGGCGTTAAATCGTGTTTAATGCTTCTGTACAGGTCGTAAACCTCGATTGAAGTGCTTTGAATGTCGTTAGAAATCTCCGGTGTGCCGATATTTTCGTGATGAATGTATTTTGCATACCAGCCGATGGGAAAACCGGGATTTGTATTGACCAACAAACTATCGGAATTGTCAAAAATATACGGTTCCGAAATTATGAAAACGGCTTTGACTGTCGGGTCGGTTTCCAAAAATTTCAGAAACATTTTTTGCGTAATTTTTTTTGCTCCGAATCCGAACTGAGTGGTTTGTTCCGAAATATTTTCAGCCTCGGTTTGGAGTTTTATAATCGTCTTATTGAGCAAAAACTCAAATTTTTCGACGTATTTGTCATTGACGATATTGGTATTAAGCTTGTTATAATCGGTAATTCTTGACAAAAGTATTCTGTCTTGGACAACCATTATGGCTACGGAAAGGAACACTGCTCCTACTACCGCGCTGAAAACGGCTTTCCATCTTACCGTATTTAACTTATGTATTTTGTTGTCCTCCATATTTATCTTCTCTTGCTCACTAATTTCTTTTCGACTTCAAGTTTTTCTTCTTTAAGTCTTGCGTTTTCTTTTTTGAGTTTATCGACCTCTTCCTGTAAAACTTTCATCGCCTCAGTTTTTTGTGCGACCTCGTTTTTGGATTTGTGCAGACGTTTTGTATAATCGTCAAGCCTTTTGCCTTTTTCTTTAAGCTTATAAAGGTTTTTGGTATTGACTTTTACGTATGAAATCGTACTTGCAATATCCTCAGAAAGTCTTTCCAAAAATTTGATTCTGTGCGGTTCAAATTTTTCGGTTTTGCATAATTCTATTACGCCGAAAATTTCTTCGTTCAACATCAGCGGAATTACAATTAAATTGCCCGGAGCGGTGTTGCCGAAACCCGAACCTATTTTAACGTAATCCTTTGGAATATCGTCAATTATCTGCATTGTTTTTTCAACGGCGCACGTTCCGACAATTCCCTCGTAAAGATTGATTCTTTTTTGAATGAATTTTTTTCTGTCGGCAGCGTAAGTGGCTTTCATCTCAAGATAAGGTTCTTCGCCTTCCTCGTCGATGTAAATATAAATTGCGCCGTAATTGGCCTCCATGTAATGAATCAAATTGCGGATTGTCTCGTTGCACAGAGCGTCCAAATTGCTGTTGTTTTTTCTTAAAATGTTACCGAATTCGGCAAGACCGATGTTGATTTTATCTTGAATTTCATCTTCGCGTCTGCGTTTTTTTTGTTCTTCTTCTTCTTTTTCAAGGTTTTTCTTCATGTTAATCAGCGAATTGCCGAGTTCGTCATTTTCCGAAAGAAGTTTAAAACCTTTGTCTTTTTTGCCGTTTCCGATGTCTTCGGTGAAAATTTGTTTTTCTTTGAGGTTTTCCACAAATTCTTTCAAGCGGATACTCATAACATCCATTTCGTTGGTGCTTGTTTCATCAATTTCAGGTTTTACGAGTTCTCCTTTGAGAAGTCTTTGAAGGTAAACGTTCATTTTATTAATCGGAGTATTAACCGACCAAAACAAAATCAAGAAAAACGAGATACCGAGTATTATTACAACAGCTTGAGAGATAATAATTTGGAGAATTGTTCCCGAGTGAATTTTATCCCTGATAATATCAGCCTCCACCATTAGTTCTTCCAAATTTACGCTCATCGTTTTGATTTGAGCATTGGCAGTGCCCTTGTAACCTTCGTAAGAGTCCAAACCCATAAGCAATTGTTTGGAAAACAACAAGTTAAATGTCATTTTGTATTCCGACAATTGATCCATAAGTTTTTGTATCTGATAGCGTATCAGAATGTTAGGACTATTAACGCTTTTGAGGTTGTTGTTAATACTTTCTATCTGTTTGTTGAACTTTTTGTAATTTTCGATTTTGTTGGTGTTAATAAATTCAGCCTCGTATTTTTCAGCTTCTTCAAACATCTTGTTGATACCGGCAAGAGTGAATTGAAAAATAGTTTTTTCAACGGTTTTTCTGTTGGCGGCGAGTCTTCCGCCATCTTGTGTCAAAGCGTTGATTTCATTTTCTATTTTTCCTATGTCGCTGATTTTTATTTTGTATGTTTCAAATTCTTCTTTGAGGATTTTTATTGATTGAAGAATTTTTCTGTTATCTGAAAGTTTGTTTTCTTCTAATGATTTGATACCTTCCTCAATACTTGTGCAAATTATACCGATTCCGTTTAACAGGGAGTCTTCTTTTTCCTTGTCTTTTTTGCCGGAGTACGAATTAAACAATTCGTACTGAGTGTTGCGTAATTCTGAAATGTCGTTTTTGAGCTTTATTTCTTTTGCGTAACTATTTTCAACCGAGTTGTAGCGGTTAATCAGATACAAAAAAGACAGACCCGTAAATACCGCATATACGGCAAAACAGATCAGCATTATTCTGAATTTCAGTTTGACGGATATTTTTTCCGGTGTCTTCATTTTTCCTTTAAATTATCTGCCGTTGTCTTAACAATTCTGTTATCAAATTTATTGCCGTTTTTTTGTTTTTTTGCAAAAACTTCTAACACAATTACAGCATTTTAGAGTTTTCAAATTTAATTTTTTTTTTACAAATCTAAAAAATAAATTGCAATTTTAATTGATTTTTTTTGTAATTCGTTGGTTGTTAGTATGATATGTAAGAAATATTTTTGTTTAAAATTTTGTTTAAAACGCTGATTTTTAGAAAAATTAGTATAAATTTGCAGTCGTAAACCCAAACCCTCGTGAAATTTTTTTTAGTTTTAAAAAAACACTTTACTAATATTAAATGAGTGTTGCATAGAAAAAAAATTAACGTCGGTCAAAAAAAAAATCAATAATGTATAGCAGCGATTTAATTAACAAATTTAAAACTTTTCAAACACCTTTTTATTATTACGATTTAGGTTTGTTGCGCCTTACTCTTGAAACTTTAAAAAAAGAGGCTGATAAATACGGTTATAATATTCATTATGCTGTCAAGGCCAATGCCAATGAAAAAATTTTGCGTCTTATAAGTTCCTATGGTTTTGGAGCTGATTGTGTTAGCGGAAACGAGGTTTTGAAAGCCTACGAATGTGGTTTTGAACCTTCAAAAATAGTTTTTGCGGGAGTCGGCAAAAGTGACGGCGAGATAATTTCGGCTTTGAAATGCGGTATTTTCTGTTTTAACTGTGAGTCGGTTCAAGAAATCGAAGTGATTAATTCCTTGGCTTTCTCGCTTGGCAAGACAGCGCAAATAGCTTTGAGGCTTAATCCGGGTATTGACGCTCACACCAATCAAAAAATCAATACGGGCTTGGCTGACAGTAAGTTTGGTATAGATTTTAATCTTTTGGAGGATACTATCAAAGAGATTTCTGATTTCAAAAATATAAAACTAATCGGACTTCATTATCATATAGGTTCACAAATACTTGATTTTGAGCCTTTTAAACTGCTTTGTGAGCGTAGCAACGAGATGCAAGAAAAACTTCTTGCTTTGGGATATGAGTTGCCGGAGATTAATTTAGGCGGCGGTTTAGGTGTTGATTATTACAACCCGGAAGAAAATCCCGTACCCGAATTTCAAAAATTGTTCTCGCTCATAAATCAAAATTTGAAAGTGCGTAAGGGTCAGAGAGTTCATTTTGAATTAGGACGCTCGGTTGTTGCGCAATGCGGTAAACTCATTTCAAAGGTTTTGTACATTAAGCCAGCAAGGGAAACTAATTTTGCGATTTTGGACGCTGGTTTTACCGACCTTATTCGTCCCGCATTGTACGGTGCATATCACAAAATTGAGAATTTGACTTCGCAATCATCAGAGACAAAAATTTATGATGTTGTGGGTCCTATTTGCGAATCAACAGACGTTTTTGTGAAACATTTGGAATTGAAAGGGACTTCAAGAGGTGATTTATTATCGTTCTCTTCGGCAGGTGCGTATGGGGAAATTATGGCATCACAGTACAATTTGAGAAAATTGCCGAATGTTTATTATTCTGATAATGAATAGTTTAATATAAGATAGTGATTTTTTGCTAAAAAAACTTAAAAGATTTGAAAAAAAATTTTTTGTTGATTGAAAAGATTATTATCTTTGTGCGATTATTAAAGAATAAAATAAGAGTTTAATCATAAAGTCCTAACTTAAAAAAAATATGAAAAACAAGCTTTTATCATTATCGTTGGTTTTGATGACTGCTGTCGGGGTGCTCTCTTCAGAAAGTGTTTTGGCGCAGGACAAGACGGTAATAAATGATGCGGAAGTTGCTTTTAATAGCAATGATTGGGCTACGGCGGTTAAAAATTATAAACAATTAACAGAGAGTAAGCCGGAAAATCCTTATTATCATTCACAATTAGGATATTGTTATTTGCAAATCGGCAAAAAAGACTTGGCTGTTCAGGAATTAAAAAAGGCTGAAAGTTTATATACTGGCAAGCAGAAGGCTAAAAAGCCTATTGCTCAGACCTCGCAATTGTATTTAGCAAGTGCGTTGAGACAGTCAGACAATGTGAATGAGGCTCTTAATGTACTTAATCCTTTGAAAGAGAATGTTAAGAAAAAGGATTTGAAGGCGAAAGTTCAACAGGAGATTGAGCTTTGTAATTATTCAGTAGAGTCCAAAGCTAATCCTAAGGATTGGGTTGCGCTCAATTTAGGTGCTTTTGTAAACGGTAGTGAGGCTAACAATTCGCCTGTTGTTACTAAATCTGGTAACGAGTTGTATTATACTTCACGTAAAAAAATAGAAGGACATGAGATGGAGGATGATAATGCGTATGATGAAAATATTTTCAAATGTACGCGTGATAATACAACGGGCACATTTGTAGATCCTCAACCTCTTAATTCTAACATTAATTTGGTAGGCACGCATATTTCGGTTCTTAGCATCTCTAATGACGGCAACGAAATGTACATTTATAATGATGAGATGAACGGAACGATTATGGTATCGAAGAGACAGGGCAATTCTTGGGGTGAACCCGTAGAGTTAAACTCTAATATCAATACTAATTACCGTGAAACTCACGCAGATATTTCTAAAGACGGTTCTAAATTGTATTTTACGAGCAATCGCCCTGGCGGTTACGGTGGTTTAGACCTTTATGTTTCGGAGCGTGTAGATGGCGAGTGGGGTCCTGCTGTAAATTTGGGAAGTGTTATCAATACTGATCAAGACGAGGAAGGAGCTTATATTGCTGATGACGGTACATTGTATTTCAGTTCAAAAGGTCATAAAGGTATGGGCGGTTACGATATGTTTAAATCTACCGGTGATTTAACAAATTGGTCAGAGCCTGAGAATTTAGGCTATCCCGTTAATACTTGTGCTGATGAGGTTTTCATGAGCAGAACTTCTGACGGAAAGATTTATTTCTCTTCAACGAGAGCTAACGGTATGGGTGCTTCAGACCTTTATGTTTTCGGCCCGAGTGCTTTGATGAAAACGGATGCTACTATTCTTAACGCAAAAGTTGAGGATTGTTCAAAAGAGTATTATAAAGGTCTTATAAAAGTTCGTGACAATAGTACCGGAGAGGATTTTGAATATAATCCCGATAATATAACTGGTGAATATAAAATCAATACTTACCGCGGACACAATTATACATTGACCGCTTATAAAAATGGTAGTGAGGTTTTCTCTGAAATTTTTGATGTTGCCTTTGATGCTTCTCCAGAGCAAGATTACAAGACAGTGAAACTTGATCCGGGAGTTGAATGTCCTCAAGAGATTTTTGTTTCAGGCGATCAAAATGCTCCTAATGTAGATGAATCAAAATATGATTACACAATTGAGATTCATGACATCTATTTCGACTTTGCCGATGATAAGATGATTATTTCTTCGGATGAAGATTTGGATAAATTGGCAGATTACTTGAACGAAAACACAACTGCTAAAATTCAGATAATCGGTTATTGCGATTCAGAAGGTCTCGCATTTTTCAATTACGGACTCGGACTCAAGAGAGCAAATGCTGCCGTTGATTATTTGAAGAAGAAAAAAGTTAATGTTGCTTCTCAAGTTGTAGCTGTATCATGTGGTGAAGAAAATCCGATGGCATACAATTTCTATAATGGTGCTATTGATAAAGAGGCAACAAAATTCAATAGACGTTTGGAATTTGAAGTTGTGAAACAAGGAGCGAAAACTTTGTTGATACGTCCTATTCAGTCAATTCCTAACAGATTGAAGAATCCGAATTATAAAGGTTCAGGTTACAAGAAACAAGCAGGTTATCCTGAAACTAAAATTTAGTATTTGATTTGTAATTTTAATAACATCTGATGTTTCGGAAATTTGCGAAAGTTATATTACCATTGTCTTTGCCACAATTGTTTACTTATGCAATTCCCGAAACATTTCAAAATCTTTGCTTTGTAGGGAGTCGTGTCGTTGTACCCTTCGGTAAAAGCAAATTATATTCGGCTGTCGTTTATTCTGTAGATGATACTGCCGAAGGTGATTTTGAGATAAAGGAAATCATAGAAGTTTTAGATTCCAAACCTATAATAAATGCAATCCAACTCAAGTTTTGGGATTGGATTGCTTCTTATTATATGTGTGCGGTAGGCGAGGTATATCGTGCCGCTGTGCCGGCGATGTTGAAATTGGAATCGCAAACATTACTTTTTAGAACTGCTAAATCTTTGGATTTCAATGAGTTGAAACCAAAAGAGGTTCAGCTTTTGAGTGCTTTTACTCCGAGTTTAACGGAGTTGGAACTCTCAAAAGTGGGAAAATATACGGGGTTAAAAAACAATATTTCTTTAGTAAAAAATCTTATTTTTAACGGTTATCTTGTTGCCGATAAAGTTATTCAAGATAAATTCCGTCCTAAAACTGAAAAATTTTTATCACTTAACAAAAATCTGTTCCATTCTGAAAAACAGATAATTACGCTTTTGGATGAATTGTCTAAGAGAGCTCCGAAACAAGCGGAAATTTTGTATTGTTATTTTTCTGAATCTGGTTTTCAAGCTGAGGATTCTAAAATCATTTCATTTGGAGAAATTGATAAGAAAAGATTTTCTGATTCTAAATTTTCGTCGTCATCTCTTAACTCTTTGATTGATAAGCAAATACTTTTGGAAGAAGAACGTGAAGTCAGTCGTCTTTCCATGTACGAGGGAGATTTGGAACTTTATCACGAACTTACTGAAAATCAGCAAAATGCGTTAGAAAAAATTGAAAGCGGTTTTTTAGAAAAAAATGCCGCTTTGCTTTTCGGAGTTACCGGCAGCGGCAAAACCGAAATTTATATCCGACTTATCGACAAATATCTTTCTCAAGGCAAACAAGTGCTTTACCTTTTGCCGGAAATTGTACTTACTTCTCAGATTATCAGACGGTTGCAAAAAGTTTTCGGTTCCAAAGTCGGAATTTACCATTCTAAAATTTCGGATTATGAACGTTCCGAAATTTGGCAAAATCTTGTTGATAAGGATAATCCTTCATCTTACAAACTTATTGTCGGGGTTAGGTCTTCTATCTTTTTGCCTTTCAGCGATTTAGGGCTTATAATAGTGGACGAGGAACATGAAAGTTCTTACAAACAGGCCGATCCTCAGCCCAGATATAATGCACGGGATTGCGCTTTGGTTTTAGCGGGTTTTCATTCCGCTAAAGTGCTTTTAGGCTCGGCAACGCCTTCTTTTGAAACTTATTTCAACGCTACGACAGGAAAGTACTCTTTGGTTGAACTGTCTTCCCGTTATGCTGATTTCAAACTCCCTGAAATTGAAATTGTTAGCACACGGACTGCTCAAAAAAGGGGACAGATGAAGTCTTTGTTTTATGACGGTCTGATTAAAAGAATCGAAAAAAATATCGCTGAAAAAAAGCAAACTATACTTTACCGTAACAGACGCGGATTTTCTCCTTACGTGGAATGTTCCTCTTGCGGTTGGATTCCCGTTTGCGAGAATTGCGACGTTACTTTGACTTATCATAAACGTGAAAACCGTCTTGTTTGTCATCATTGCGGTTATGTTACCGATATGCCGAAAAAATGTTCGGCTTGCAATGATAGTGTTCTGATTACCAAGGGGTTCGGAACCGAAAAAGTCGAAGATGAAATTAAAATTTTTTTCCCTGAGGCAAAAATTTCGCGTCTTGATGCCGATATTACAACCTCAAGGTCAAAGTTTGAACAAGTGATTTATGATTTTGAAAACGGCTCAACTGACATTTTGACAGGTACGCAAATGATTTCAAAAGGATTTGATTTTAAGCGGCTTACGCTTTGCGGCATACTTGATGCTGATACGATGTTGTTTTTCCCGGATTTCAGGGCTGAAGAAAAAACTTTTCAGCAACTGACTCAAGTTAGCGGCAGGGTAGGGCGGCATCTTGAGGGCTCACGGGTCGTAATCCAAACCTCAAATCCTGAAAATGAGATTTTTAAAGATGTCGTAAGTCATAATTACAAGAATATGTATGCAAGGCTGATTGCAGAGAGAAACCGTTTCGCATATCCGCC
>Ga0256407_10009151_pt1 | contig 14263 bp, 13 predicted proteins | sample RumenRJG_04DNA_FD_193489 | JGI IMG/M metagenome (GOLD analysis project Ga0256407, IMG submission 193489) | Bovine rumen microbial communities from Lethbridge, Alberta, Canada - RJG_04 | ecosystem: Host-associated > Mammals > Digestive system > Stomach > Rumen | place: Canada: Alberta... | reverse complement strand
ATGCTTGATTACAAAGACATCATTATCAAACACTACGCCCTGCATATGTCGGGCAGACAGATCGCATCTGCTCTGGGCGTGAGCAAATCAGGAGTCAATGACTTCCTGAGTGCTTTCGAGAAATGCAATACGCTTCAGTATCCGCTCCCGGAAGGTATTACTAATTACGGTATAGCCGAGCTGGTATACGGTAACTGTAAGAGCGGTGGCCGCGATCTCAGTTATGAGCTTCCGGACTATTCCGAGATTGAAGCTCAGATGAGTAACCGCAGGAACATGACACTTGTCTTCCTGTGGGGCAGGTACAAAAACCAGTGCAATGCCGAAGGAAAGAAGTTCTACTCCTATAGGCAGTTCTGCGATCTGTATCTGCAGTGGTGCGAGGAGAATGCTGAATCTCTTCACCTTAATTCAGTCATCGGCCAGAAGATCGAGGTTGACTTTGCCGGCAAAACCTTCGACTTGATCGATAGACTGACCGGTGAGACACACACAATCGTAGTTTTTGTCGCAGTGCTTCCGTATTCACAATACATCTATGCGGAAGGAATGCTCTCGACCAAGGAGCCTCAGTGGATCGAGGTCAACAACAATGCACTCAGTTATTTCAGCGGTGTAACTCCGCTAATCATTTGCGATAACTGCAAGCAGGCTGTTATTACAAACAAAGATTGGATCGAACCTGAACTTAATAAGGATTACGCAGAATGGGCCGAACACAACCATACCGTGATCCTTCCTGCGAAGGTGAAGAAGCCCAAATACAAGAGCTCCGTAGAGAACGCCGTGGGCATACTGGAAAAGGGATTGTTCCATGATCTCGAAGAAAACAGGTATTTCAGCCTCGAGGCATTTAATGAGGATCTGTGGGAGAAGCTGTCCGAGTTAAATGACGGAAATCTGAAAGGCAAAGATTACAGTCGATCAGACCGCTTCCGCGAAGAACAAAGAGAGCTTATGCCGCTGCCGCCCACGCAGTATCACTACATGGAGCGGAAGACGGCAAAAGTATCAAGCGACTTCCACGTCCGCTTTGATAATGCTTATTATAGCGTACCAAAGCAATACTTGCACAAACAGGTTTTGATCCGCGCAACTGCTACTGTTGTAAAGATCTACGATCAAGCGGGGACCCCTTTGTGTGAATGGCCGAGGGCAACATACCGTGGACAATGGATGACAAATCCAGAGCACATTCCGAAACACTACAAAGGTTTCTCGGAATGGAACAGTACCTACTTTATCCAGAAAGCGTTGGCTATAGGTCCCGATACAGCAGAGGTCATACGTCGGATTCTTGCCAGCCGGTCATATGAAGTACAAACATACCGTTCATGCATCGGCGTGCTGAACTTTGCCAAGAAATACAGCAAACGTACGCTTGAGGAGTGCTGCCGACAAGCACTAGAGTTCAACAAGACGACTTACACGTTCATAAAGAACTCTATCCCTGCGATCGCAGAGGAAACAATGACCGATGCTGACCGCAGACGCATAAATGAAGAAAAGAACAAGGGCGCTTATGTCATGGGTTCAGATGCCTCCAGCCTTAACCATCTGCTCGAGAAGAGCCGTTTACTGATGGATGGAGCCAGTGAAGGAGGTGATGACGAATGATCAATGGTGAAGACATTGTACTTGATCTGGTTGAACAGATGAACACGATCAAACTTCCGCTCATGGCACTTAAGCTGGACGAGTTGTTTCGGTCACCGGACTACCTGCACATGGACAAACTGGATTTCCTATCCGCCCTACTTGAACCGGAATTCAAGGACAAGGTCACCAAGACCATAAACAATCGGCTACGGACCGCACACATCATCGGAACTCCATGCGAGATAACATCCTGTAAGGATTCCAAGCATCGACGGTATGAGCCAACGGGTGCGCCAAAACTCTTGTCCTCACTAAGGTTTATAGAGGACGGGCAGAACGTCTGTATCCTCGGTGCTTCCGACAGCGGGAAGACTTACCTTGCAAAAGCACTTGGTGCTTCGGCATGCGAAAAATACCGCGTCAGCTATAACCGCTGCAGTGAACTGTTAGAAAGTCTGGTTGCATTGAAACTCGATGATTACAGTCGTTATGAGAAGCGAATGCGTAGGCTTCTTAACTTCCATCTGCTGATTCTGGACGACTTCCTGCTCAACACGATAACTGATGAGCGTGAAGTCAAGATCCTTCTGGAAATCATGGAGAAGCGTATTGAATTGTCAAGGAGCACCATTATCTGCTCCCAAAGGGAGCCGGAAAGCTGGAAGTCCATGATCATGAATGACGAAGTATCATCAAATGCCATCATGAAAAGGGCAACCAAGCATTATATCGTCATGATTCAGTTAAAAGGCACTTCGTAAGGAGTGGCCGTTAACGTCGCCGGTTGGCCGCTGGTCATCGCATCAGCGGCCGACGGGCGGCGCAAAATGCAGCAGAACTCAGCTACATCATAATTCACCAAATGAAGCTGTTATCTCATATGAGGCAATTAGATTTGGCAACAAAAATCCGGATAAATAGAATAATATAAATAATAGCAGGCATCATATATAATGCCTGCTATCAAAAGTACTATATAGAAAATATAAACCGCTTGGCACTACTCCAGCTCTAGTTACGATACTTTATATTGGCTCTATATCGTGCTTTTGAGTCTATATCTTGTGGTGGGATTCCACTCTTTCTACGTAATTTATTATTTTATTAAAGTTTTTGCAACCAATATGCAACCACTCTTATTGCACATAGTTTTCTTGATTTATTCCATTTCTTCAATTTGAGCAAACATATCAATCAGCGACTGTGTCTGATTATTCGCATTCAAATAAGATTTGTATGCTTCATATGCATTTTCTATTAATTCTTTATAAAAGACAACGCGAGCGTTCAGTGGTGATAACATCTTACTTAACACTTCTCTCTTATCCATACTATTATCATTATCAATAGGCTTTCCAACAACAAATAGGATTTCATAGGAATAATTACTTCCATAAGTATCTGTTAATACCTTAGTTAATGCATCGCGGTATTTCATTATTTGTTTCACCATCTCATCGGATTTCACAACTCGATTAGCACGTTTAAGTTCAATAATCACATGCTTTCCAGCCGTTTTTCTATATCCAAGGTCTAACCTTCCTGCTTTTTCTTCATCGCTAAGTCCCTCATATTCACTATTTAGTGCGTTAAGAACTGTAGTTTCCATATATTCTGTACCATCCGCTCTTTCCCACGCTGGATCAAGCAGCCAAAGGTGATTAAAAAGATGTGTCTGAATAACTCTTTCTAATGCATTTTCATCAGTTATTCCTTGAAACTTACGAATGACCTCTATTCGTTCTCTAATAATCTGATAGTAAAGTGTAGCTTCAAGTTCATCAAGGCCCACAAAAACATCCTTAAATAACTCAAAGTTTTCTGCATCAATCGAGTCGATAGCACTTAAATGATGAGAATACTTAAGTTTTTCAAATGCCAAGACACTGTACTTTATTATTTCCTTTTTCTTATCATCGTCAGCAACAATCTGATTTATTTTGCCAAACATTTTTTTTGCATATTTTTTATCATCACCTTTCAAACCATCTAACCAAGTATTAATTACCGGCAATAATTCTTTTGCCTTATTTTCTCCCGATTCGTTTCTCAAGTCAGTCCACTTCCCCTGAATATATTTCAACTCCTTGTATATAAAATCCTTCAATTTCACATACCGTTCATCATCCCTTCTGTATTCCTGTCTGCTACTAGTTGCCATATCCACCAGTTGATCTTCATCAAAAAAATCCACATTTATCTCACCAATTAGATATTTTGAATACAAACCACCCTCTGAATATTCAGCCAAAATATCTTCTTGACCTAGTTTCCCTCTAACAAGAAGAACAATTTTATTTATATTCTCATCTCCATCCTTTAAATCTCCTGAAGAGTCCACAGAGCCAATCCATCCTGTAACATTGTATCTATTTCCATTTATCTCTACTGTATTACTACGCTCCTCAATATGAACAGCATTCTTACAATTTTGCGAATACTCTTCACTTTTTCCCCCATAGTGCCATATATATTTCAGCTTATGATAGTAATCTCTATCACTTATGGTGATAGCCTCATCATTTATCCATACGGAAAAACTATATTTTTCTCCAATAATACCGAATCTCCTTGCGATTCTCTTTTTCATATAATCCTTAGTCAGAGAAGAAGTTGACTTTTTTAGTTTTTTCAATACAATCTTAGTACCAGTATTAGATATACTTTCATCCGTATACTTTATAACTTCTGGATAATAATCTGATATCGCGTTCTTGTCGTTTGAATTACTTTTTATTATTTCTGATATTGTATCCACATTCATTCTAAACGCATTGGTTTCAAACATCTCTCCTCTCTTTTTTCTAGTATACACCTCCACTTCTCGCGCTATAGAAAATAACGAAAGCTTTCCTATTCCTTTTCTCCCCATATACTTGCGCTCAAATATTGGAGATTTAATAGATTCCTCTCGTTTCTGATATCCAACAAGCAAAAACTTACCATTAATATCATCTGCCGTCATGCCCACTCCATCATCTAATATCTCTATCTCATCGTCTCGAATATATATTTTTACATTCTGTGCGTCTGCATCCCAAGAATTTGCTACAATTTCCGATAAAACTGCTGGTATATTACTATACAAATTAATTCCCAGATGATTTAAAACATTTAAACTTAGTGTCATCTTATATTTACTACTCATCTAACTATTTCTCCCTCTTACTCTTACAAGCACAATGTTCAATAATACTAATCCCTATTACTTCGCCTAACCTTGGTGGCACCGCATTTCCTATATGTCGAGCAACATTTTTCAAAACAACTTCTTCTCCCTCTGGTACAAAAGAATAGTTCTCTGGAAATGTTTGTAACATGGCCCCTTCTCTCAATGTTAATGCTCTATCCTGAACCGGATGTCCAAATCTTCCAGTACCATAACCTGTAAACTGTGTAGTTATAGTTGGTGCCACATCATCCCATTGCATTCTTCCATATACGGATGAATACGATTTTCCTGTATCTTTTTTATGACAATCTAAAATTAAATTCTCCGGCCAATCTCGCCATGTTCCACCTGGAACAGAATGTCTAATCCTTTCCAGATTCTTTTCTGATAACATAGATGCTATATGAAGATTATCATCATTATTTTCTTCGCCAGCTCCAATCCTAGGTAGATTTCCTATTACTTCTCTAACTGTAACGGCTGATGTATGTGTTGGCTCAATGAACTTAATTTTTTTTCGTTTTGAAGCCAATAATAATAACCGCTTTCTTCTCTGCGGAACACCATAATCTGCAGCATTAACCACCTTATATGTCACATGATATTTTTCCTCTTCGAGAGTTTTTACAAAATCTTTAAAAACCTGTTCGTTTTCTAGTTCAGGAACATTCTCCATTGACACAATATGCGGCTTGGCTTCTTTCACTAACCTTGCAAACTGATACAGCAGTTTCCAATCCTTATGCTTTTTCCTATTATGCTTATCTTTCTGGTGCCTTGAAAACGGCTGACATGGTGCACATCCAGCGAGAATTTTCACATCATATCCTCGCAGCAATCTTTTTATATCAAGTCCTGTTACTTCCTCTATATTTTTATGAATAAACTGAGCGTTATTGTTATGGCTATATGTATACTCACACGTAGCATCTAAATCATAACCAGCAACTACATCCAGCCCAGCTTTTTCAAGACCACATGTCAATCCGCCAACGCCACAAAACAGATCAACCACTCCGTACGTCATATATTCCTCCCAAGCCTTAAATGTATTGTAATCTTTTAACTATGTACTTTGAAAAATCACATTGGCTTTTTCTATCTAAAAATGTTTTTTCATTAATATTCAAATCAATATAGGGCTTATCATTTCTAAGGAATAAGCCGTTTTTACCATCTTCATTTATAGTAAACGTATTAGCTGGCACCACAATATAAACCAGTTCTCCCATAAACTGATTGTTTAATATCAACTCCCAATCAGCATTAATCACTTCTTTTTTGGGGTTAATCCAAAATTCATCTCTTGAATCTTGCCTGCTCGCATAATTAACTGTCTTACCTATTTTAACCCCATTTTGTTCAAGAAAATCTATCGCCTGTCTTTTCTTTTGAATAATAAGATTTCCTGAATTAGTTCCCAGATTTGTCTCTTTCTTGTTTACTTTATTTAATGGCTTTTTTCCTTTAGTTGTAAAAACATTTATTCCTATCAACTCCAACAAAAAAAGTGCTTCCTCCAAGTATTGTTCCAGCTCCGGTTTCCTGAATTTATCAACTTTAGGAGTGTTTCCCTTGCTTTTATTATCACTATCAAGACGATTACTCTCGTTAGCTTTTCTTATCAAATAGTATTCAAGGTAATCTATATCCGATCGATTCAAACTATCATCCGCAGTGGTGAGAATTAATACTCTCTCCCACCAATCTTTGCCTGCAAGATGTTGCTTTACACGTTTTGCTAAATCAGATGATTGACCCACATATACCTTATTCTCTGAAAGCAATAGATATACCCCGGACTTATTACAAGCGTCAGATGAGAGCAAACTATCAATAGATTCTCTGGGAGCTGCATACATTTCTCCTGGATTCCAATTTGAGTCTACTATACTCATGACGCCCTTAAGCGTACCATCCTCCAATAATAATTTAACAGTCTTTGCTTTCGGATTACCCACAACTATTACCTCTCTATACTATAATCTTTCTAGCTAAATCTCCGCATCTAAACATTCTGATATCTTATTCGCCACATACCAGAACATTACCGGCGGAATTGCATTTCCCAAAGCTCTATACTGAGCCGATTCACTTCCAGACAAAGAAAAGTTTTCTGGGAAAGACTGAATACGTGCCACTTCCCTTGGGGTGAATCTTCTATATCTTCCTTCCGTAAAAAGAACCGGGTCTGTGCTATTAAGAGAAACCTTTGCCAAATGGGCACCCACCGTATTACAGGGCTTTGTAACATCCTGTGCACGTCCCTTGTTCATCGACTCTCTATTTTTCATCATACCAGCCACGGCTCGCTCACTAAAAAAATACTTTTCTTCTACATCATCTTCAATACAGTTCTGAAGCGCAACATAGTCATCTTCTTTAGATATAACCGTGTCAGGAAATTCAAAATCAATATTCAAATCTTTTCTGAACCCAACGATAATAACCCTTTCTCTTTTTTGTGGAACTCCAAATGTTGCTGAATTTAGAACAGTATACTTTACATCATATCCACTATCCTCAAACTCTTTAATAATTAACGGAAAAGCCTCCTTCTTATTGGCAGTCATAATTCCCTTTACATTTTCTGCAATAAAACATTTTGGTTGCCTTTCTCTAAGAATTCTGCACATTTCAAAAAAGAGCATCCCTTTTTCATCTTTAATTCCAAGTCGTTTTGGGTTCTGAGCTACTATTGAAAAAGACTGACACGGAAACCCTCCAGTCAAAACATCAAACTCCGGGAGTTCATCAGAAGATACTGTCCTAATATCTCTGTTATCCGGCTTAATTCCAAAATTCTTTTCGAAAATATCGCAGGCGCTCTGCTCAATATCATTTGCATACACTATCTCCGTATTATTAGAAGAATAATGTTTTCCTAAATAATCAAAATCGCCTAAAATTCCAACGTCTGTTCCACCACAACCGCAGAATAACGATGCTACTTTTAGTTTTTCCATGTTAACAACTCCTCAAATTCTCCTACCTTTGAAGGATCAAATGTTATATCCGCGCCATCGCTCGGTATCATATCAATCTTATCTGCTTTATATAGTCCGACAGGATCTTGAAGAAGGAATAATTTTCTTTCCTTTTTACTCAAAAGCAATCTATATACGTAATATCTATCATGCGTGCTACTTGCTGTATTCCACTCGTTCTTTGTTAAATGAATTCGATTAAAGTGAAGAGGCTTAGAACTAATAGTAGTCTTTACTTCTATGTATCGTTTCCTCTCGTCAAGCTCGACAGAACTTATGTCATATCCAACAGCAAACTGAGTAGGAATACGTTTGATAAGGTGTATCAAATCTTCCCTGCCTCCAAGTTTTACACGCATACATTCGTGACCATGTACAAGCCCTTCTCCAATGTCTCCAATATCCTTTGTAGTAAAGCTCTCCATGTATGATTCAACTCTTGCCTCAAAAGCTTCTTCTCTATCAAGAAGCTCTCTAAGGTCTGGACGTCCATCTGCATGAGAACTCTTTTTCAATTCTTTCAGTTCATCTTCATCATTTGCTATAAATGCAAGAATATCTGTTGAGAAATCAGTATCTTGTATATCACGATTCACATATGCGAACCAGCCAGAAACACAAGCCTTTACCGTTTCAATATCGCCTGCACGATTTGCAATCATTGAATCATATTCATCAAACCACTCCGTAGATTCACAGAACTTAATAATGGTTTCTTCCTCAAGTGTATTTAAGTAGTAAGTTCTGCTATCATACGTTTTTAACAGGTTCGCAATTTCCATATAATCAATAATGTCGCCAGCGTATCTAACAACATCTCCAGTCTGATCATATTCCATCTTGTTCTTACGATTATCACTGATTCTTTTCCATGTTGCTTCAACGCCCTCATTATCACGTGTAACACGAAGGTCATTAAAGATACAATGGCATGCCTCAAACTTGGTTATTCCTACAGAACTCCCACCGTCTTTATTAGCATATCTAAGTAATTGTAAGATGTACTGTGCCGGCTTAAACCTAACCCCAGCTTCAATTTGTTCCAGTACATTCTTAGGCTTGATATGTGCGCCTGGATACTGGAAGTTATATAGAAAAACTTTAAAGCTCTCTACCAAATCCTGATTATTCGCAAGTTCAACAGCTCGTCTTCCAGGCTTATCCGTTGTATCTGTATGCTCTATAAATCCAAATAGAGCAGATATTTCAGTTCTCCAGTTATTAATTGTTTTTAATTCCCTATGAGCATTTCCCGGATACTGATATAATGCATTATTAACCGCTTGTACAAACTCATCTGTTGGCTTTTCGCCAACACGAGCCAATTCTTCCGCTACATAAATCAGGACATTCTCTATGTCACCTTTGAATCTCGGTCTGACATGATGAATTCTAAAGTAGTACTCCTCTGGTATTTTGTATTCACTCATTACCACTCTCCAATGTTTCTATCACTTTTTTTGCTATCTCCTGTGCCATTATAGGAGGTACTGCGTTTCCAACCTGCCTAAACTGCTGCGTTTTATTTCCTAAAAAGATAAAATCATCTGGAAATGACTGCAATCTGGCGCATTCTCTTACTGTAGGTACTCTATTATATTTATAATGAAAATGATGCCTATGCCCCGTATCAATAGTTGGAGCCGGTTTGTTACTCGCAAATCTTGTCCATGCAACATGAAAATTTCTGGTATGTGCATACTCTTCAGGCAAATCTTTATAATTACCACCATCCGGCACCAATGCAATTATCTCTTTAACATGATCTGAATGATTTGCCGCAACATGGTTACGAACATCTGATGAATTTTTTCTCATCAACTTCTGATATACATTAGTTGGCTTAGTCTCATATTGCATTACCTCTGTACCCAAATCGTCAATAAGGGGAGGCAAATCAGATAAAGCCATCTCACATGTTACTTCATCCTTTTGTACTTCAGGATATTCAAAGGAGCCTACTCTGCTACCAACAAAAACAACTCTTCGTCTGCTTTGCGGAACACCATGTTCTGATGCACAAAGAATTTTATACTGTATGTCGTATCCCATCTTAGTAAACTTTTCAATAATACTGTCTTTTATCTGACCGCCAAATAATCCTACTAATCCGGGCACATTCTCAATTACGAACATTTTAGGGCGTATTTCATCTACTAACCTAATATATGATAGATATAATTTGTTTCTTGGATCATCAAACTTTCTTGGGCCTGAAAGAGACATTCCCTGACAAGGCGGTCCCCCGATTATTACGTCTATAACTTTATCACCTATTAAGGGCTTTATATCGGACTCGTAGTGCACCTTTGTAATGTCTCCACAAATTGACTTAGCACCTTTATGATTAAGTTCAAATGTTTCCAATGCCTTAGCATCATTATCAATGCCAAGAAGAACACTAAACCCTGCTTGTTCAAATCCATAAGAAAGACCGCCACATCCGCAAAACAAATCTATGACATTATAGTTACCCATTATCAGTTTCATCCTTCCGTCTTTTATCCTCTGGCTTTTGTGTATCAGCCGGAATAGCCCATGCTTCTCCAAGTTTAAAGACACCGAGAATTCTTCCTTCAGCGCATAATATTTGAACTCTTCGCTGAGATATGTTCCATTTCTTTGCTGCTTGGCTTGCCGTCATATATTCCATTCTTATACCTCAAATTACTATTTCAACCACTATATATAGTGTATTCGACGGGGCGAATAATAGCAAGTGGATTTTAACTAAATATAACTATGTCATATCTAAGATTACCCTCTTTTCCAATTTCCCATTTCATCCTCATAAACTCGCATAGGTAACATTAATGAAAAGAGTTGTTTATTATTTTTATCCTTATCGCACATCCGAAATCTTCTAGAATATAATATTGCATATTCCATCTGATCTATTCGCAATAATAGATCTTCTTCGGAGATTGGAATCTGTTCAAATGAAAAGCCCCCATCCATCGCACTCATATAAAACTTAATACTATCTCCTGGTTTTATCATTTGAGACTTCGCATTCTGAAAAGTTTTGCATTCTCTATACCCTAATGTATTTAATGATTGATTATATCCAGCAGCTATGCAAAAACCGCCAACTGAGTTATCAGAACAGCCTTGAACTATTTCAAGAAAAGCCATTCTAGTCCTATCACTCGCCTTGCCGTTATTATCTTTATTTCTCACTATTTGAAATTCTCTATGCGCAATTGGAGAACCAATCCACGCAAACGGACAATCTTCAAGTACTTCTCGTCCCTTTATGCAATAAAGTGATACCTCACCTTCTTCACAGCTAGCTACTATAAATTCTATATCATTGATATCACCCTCTAAATGAATCTTATAGGCCATATCAACAACATCTTGTATAGAAAATATTCTCATCTCATAAAGCAGATTAAACAATTTCGACGCTAGGAAAATATTATTTCCTGCAAAAGCAATAGCAATCTCAGGACAGATTACGGAGACCTTAACTATTCCATATTTAATTATTGCCTCAATTTGCTCTTTCGAAAAAGTAGCTCCTGCAAATCTATCTAGACCTACTTTAGTGTCACACATTATATCTAATGTATCATTGATTTTTTCAGCATATACAAAGCTCATCGTTTATCTCCCTATTCTTTTTCATACTTTTGATTGTAACATTGAATCCTATCACAACAATAATATCGATTCCTTCTTCTTTCTGGCTTTGGCTGCTCTAACTCTTTGATAATATCCTCCGTCTTCACATTCTTACTTTTCATTTCTAGATACTCTCCAAACTTGATTTCAAAATCAAAAAGTTCTTCCCATCCCGGATCTCGTCTATCAACTGTGCCATCAGGATTTGATGCAGTAAGTCGACTTACTAACGCCCCCAAACCCTTCACATCTTCGTTGTTGATTGCAATTCTCATATCATTCGTAAGGTAAGGCTCACACGCCTTGTAATAGCCAACAAGTTCTCTCCGCTTATCTTCGATATCTTTCTTTGGGATCAAACCAAGGCGAAGATTAATCTTTTCAAGCCACTCATTTGATTTCGCTTTTGCAGATTCGATAATGTTTGTAGCTTCCTTCTTTGCCTCTTCCAACTTTTCTTCCGCCTGCTTAATCAGGCGCTGAAGATTACGAAGCGTTACCCTAAGTTCTTTTTCCTGAGTTTCCAGTTTCTTTATCTCTCGCTTACGCGTTTCAGCCTTATATTCAAGGACAGATAAGCTATCTCGCTCCGGGGGCTTGATTTCTCCATCCACGGTTAATCCATGCTTTATACAAATCTTGCGAAAATGTGCACGTTCCATCTCTTTCCACTGCTTGGTATCTGCTTTATAAAGCATCCCAATATAATCTTCCATTTCATCACAAAGAAACTGCGGCAGATCAATCACACGATTACTCTTTTCTGTTTTAGGATCCGTGATCACATCTTCTCCCTTTATACGCTGTAAGATTTTGCTGATTTTCAAAGTGCGTTTCTTTAGGTTGAAATCACCGACTGTAAGCGCAATCAACTCTCCTTCACGGATTCCAGTCCAATAAAGGATTTCAAAAACGTAGTAAGAGATAGGCTTGCTCTTCATCACCTCAGAAAAAGCAAGATATTCCTCTTCCGTCCAAAATGACATTTCGCATTTAACTGATTTTGAATCGTACGCAGATATGTTGCGGTATAGGATTTTCCTTCGCTATCCCGAAACTGCAACAACTCATTCTGCCACTGCATATGATTTTCGAAAATCCGAAAATGTTTGTAGATAGTTATATATGTGAAAATTACCCGAATGAGTGATTGATGCCAGTCATACTATCCGGCTTAAGATTCTTAAAAAGAGTGACTTCATATTTTTTTGCAACCATTTTGCAACCACTAAAAAAGGGAACCCACTGTTTAAGCAGATTCCCACATTTTATCGTCTATTCCAGCTCTTTTACACGGAAAATTCAAATCGTTTTTTCCTGTTCTTTTCGTACTTCTTATGCGTATCATTCGATACGCTTTCCGATATATTCATACCGTTCAGATGCTACTGTACCCAAAGTGTACCCAGCCATATTTTGTCATTTTTTAATCTATGCTGCCGCCTTGCATCTCAATATATTCCTTCAAATCATCGATAATTCCCTGATTCCCGGTAGAATTGTATTTTTCATAGCAGACATCAATATATCCCGACACGTCATATTTCGAAAATATCTCTGATAACTCGGAGTATGATTTATTCCATGCCTTAGCCAAAATCGGAATAAGAGTAAATTGCATATTTAGAACTTCTTTATCTCTTGTATCCATAATCAAAACAATCCTTTACTATGCAATAATAGCACCTTCTTAGCTTATTCATTCCCCTTCTTGATCATCACTTTTGTCATTTATAGTTTCAATGAGACCTGTAACCAAATCCTGCAATTGTGCTGCATTTTTATACGTGATTACAGTTTTTCCGGTTCTCTTTTCCACCGCCAATCGTGCTTCTCCCGCAGCTTCACCACCTTCAATTGCAACCGTTCGGTTTTCCTCAAAGGACTCCGGTTGCTTTTGTTTTGAAATTTCCGTAGTGGTGGCTTCAGCCAACATATTCAGGACAAGCTCCAATGTGGACATATTATCCCTGAGGTTTTCCTTTTTCAAACCTTTATAATTCTTATACTGCCGCGTCGTCATCCCGGACCAGGCTTTTGAAATCTCATCCGTAAGGATTGCATATTCTACGCCCTTCTTAACGCCACGTTTGTCCCACTCATCTGCGAGTTCTTTTCGTACTTGAATAGCTTGAAGACGCTGATTAATCCATTCACGGGAGTATCCTTTTTTTGCATATGTTTCCAGCGCACGTTCTATAGTCAATTCCGGATCTATTACTTCCTCAATCCGCTCTCTGCCAACCTGAGCCAGCCACATCTTAAACGGTTCAGCTTTTTTCGATGGAATAGATTGGATCAAACGAAGCAACTGCTCGGTGTTTGCCACATCGGTATTATATCTTTTCCCATCCTTCGGTGATTTCATTTTCAGTTGGTTACAATTTGTAACCAACTGGCTTCCCTCTTCTTTTAGTCTATTTTTCAATACTTTCCAATAATTCCTTGCGCCGTCAATATCAGGTTGCTCCGTCAAAACACCAACAACATCCACAATTGAAAAATACCATTCCTCCTCATCCTCTATCCACGCTGTTCTGATTGGCTGGTCTTCAAACAACTGAACTTTATCATTTATTATCTGCATATCACTTCCCCCTGTCGGTTTTACTTATTTCCTTTGCTCTGCTCATTATTTTCGTCTCTTTCCTCAAGCAGCATAATATACGCCATCATTCGGACCAAATATTCCGGTGGCGCACTGATTCCCTGTTCCCACTGCTGAAGAGTTCTTACGGGAATTCCAAATTTGGCGGCAAATTTACTTTGTGATAATCCGGTTTTCTTGCGTAATTTCTTTATCTTATCAGATATATCCATAGCCATATCTCCAATCCTCTTATACTTTATTAAAGTATAGCCCTTTCTCTATACGTTG
>Ga0256407_10009148_pt1 | contig 14266 bp, 13 predicted proteins | sample RumenRJG_04DNA_FD_193489 | JGI IMG/M metagenome (GOLD analysis project Ga0256407, IMG submission 193489) | Bovine rumen microbial communities from Lethbridge, Alberta, Canada - RJG_04 | ecosystem: Host-associated > Mammals > Digestive system > Stomach > Rumen | place: Canada: Alberta... | reverse complement strand
CTTGTCAATTCTTTGTTATTGTGTCGGGATATACAAGATCCGTGTACTCATTATATGATCGGAATCTTGATCTTCAGGTCGGACATCGGGTATGCGGAGCAGGCGTGGAACCAGCCGAGTTCTTTATCCATGGCTCTGCGGCCGTCACTTATAGGCGAGACGAAGATATCGCCGGAGAGGAGCTGGGATCTGCAGTATCCGCACTCGCCGCCTCTGCAGTGGGTATCGATAGGGATGCCTGCTCTCTCGAGTGCTACGGCTACAGGTTCATCGGCTGCTGCGTCGATGATGTCCTCGTGGATGCCGCGCATTACGCTGATCTTATAGGTCTTGCCGACCTCATCCATCGGGAATCCCGGGATCAGCTTGACGCCCGGCTGTGCGGCTGCATCATGTCTGAATCTTCTCAGAGGAACATTCATCTCCTTCATGATCTTCTCTACCATGAAGTACATTACCGGTGGTCCGCAGAAGAAGTAGGACGGGCCCTGCGACGGGTCTGTATCCTTGGTCATGCCGCCGAATTTAGCTGCATACTTCTCTATGATCTCTTTAGTGACAAAACCCTTCTCGCCGTCCCATTCATCGTCGTCGGACATTATGTGTACGACGTGGATCTTATCAGGGCAGGCCTTCTCAGCTGCTGCGAGCTCTTCGCCGCAGACGATGTCCTTATGATTGACTGATCCGTAAAGGATGGTCAGGTCAATATCCAGCTTGCCGTGAGCGATCTCCTTTGCCATTGAGGCGAAAGGCGTGATGCCTGATCCGCCTGCGATGCCTATGACGTGATCAGAGTCACGCAGAGGCTCGTACAGGAACTGTCCGAAAGGCAGTGCTGCCGTGATGGTCGAGCCGACCTTTACGTTCTCGTGGAACCAGTCAGGTACCAGGTAAGGCACGTTGCTCCTGATCGTGATCTCGAAATATGGGTCATCCTGTCTTGCTTCATATGGTGCAGAAGAGATCGAGTAGGCTCTTGTAAGCACGCTTTCGCCGATCTTCAGGTAGAAGTTGGCATACTGTCCGCTCTGGAATACCGGCACATGTCCGTTGACAGGGCTGAACCTGTAAGTCTTTGCAGTTGGTGATGCGTCCCTGATCTCTGTTACGGTGAATTCCTGCTTGCCCGGATGCAAAGCATCTGCGAGCTCTCTTATAGGATCCTTGGGATCCGGTACAGGTGAGCCGTTAGCGATCAGCTCCTGGCGCATTTTGGTGACGCGGGAAGCGCCGCCGACATCCTTAAGAAATCCTTTTACTTTCATTATGGCGCCTCCTTTCTTATTCATCGCTGCCTGAACCGGCAGTTTCCTGTCTCATTGCAGCCATCTGGTCGATGAACTGCTTTGCATGAGATTTAACTGTATAGTCGTCGATGACTGCCTTGGCGGCGGCGCGGCCGTTTGTAACGGCCGGTCCCATGCCGTTTCCGCTGATGGCATGGGCTCCCGCGAACTCGAGCCCGTCGATGAAGTGATCGTCTTCCTTCATCTGCAGACGAGCGATCGCATGGTCATCTATGCTGTGCGAATAACCGTAAATGCTGCCCTTCCAGGCGCCTACGTAATGAGCGATGGTGACCGGAGTTGAGACTTCGATCTCGACGATGTGGTCGTGGATGTTGACTCCACTGACACGCTCGTACTCATCGATCATGTCCTTCGCCATTTTGCGCTTGAAATCGTAGTAATCCTCTTCCTTAAGGTCGAGGAAGCCCTGTACGAGCGGCAGGTTGGTGATCGAGAACTGGCACATTCCCTCAGGCGTGGCACCCGGGTTGGCGAGGTCGAGGCAGATGGATGTCAGATACTTGTAAGGACCTGTCGTTTTGCCCTGCTCCCATATCTTATCGGTATCCATTGTCTCGCCCGCGGAGAAGATGTTGTAGTCCTTTATGCCCAGATTCTCAGGAGTGTCGTCAAGCACCATCATTACGGATGCTGTGGTGACTGAGAGCCTGCGGCCGTTGACCATCTTTATGGCGCCTTCAGGCACCTCGGACAGAGGCTCGATCATCTGTGTGTACACCTTGTTAGGGTAAGCGCCGCAGATGACGTAGTCGCAATTGATTGTGTCGCCTCTCTTCGTCCTGACGCCTGTGACTTTGCCGTCCTTCACCAGGATCTTCTCGACTTCCTGGCAGAACTCGATCTGGGCGCCGTTCTCCTCGGCCTTGGCCTGGAGCTTCATGCTCATCTCGTGGGAGTACTTCTTAGGGACATAGCTGCCGCCGCGGAAGTAGTCTGCCATCAGGAATGCGTAGATGGTGAACGGAAGGGTGCTCATCGGATTGCCTACATATATCCAGTACGGAGTCAGGATGTCAACGATCCTGTCAGGGAATCCGAATGTGTCGATTACTTCTGTTGCTGTGTAGCCCGCTGTCTTGACAAAGTCAGGATGCTTAATCAGCATCGCAGGCTTGCTCATCGGTGTTACCGAGAGGGTGTTCATCGAGTCATAGACTCTGTTGCAGAGCTGCATGAACTCGAGCACCTTAGGACCCCAGCCGGGGAACTGAGCATCGATCTCACCGGCCATTCTCTCGAATCCGGCGTGCAAAGTGATGTCGATATTCTTTGACGGCTCTACGAACCTGTATGCTTCAGGCACCTTGAGCCAGTCGATATCCACACCGCACTCGTCGAAGAAAGTACCGACCTTGAGGCGGTCGTTCTTGTCTCCGATGCTCATCATCTCGTGGAGAGTGGCTTCGATCTCGATGCCGTTGCGGACGTAGCTTGTTGCCAGACCGCCCGGGAGATTGTGCTTCTCCAGAATGAGGATGTCGTTAATGCCTTTCTGCTGGAGCTGGAGCGCAGCCGAGAGGCCCGCAAGAGCTCCGCCTATGATAACGACATCATAGTGGTCTTTATAAAACTTCATAGTTGTTTCCTTTTCAGAATGATGCAGCCGTGCAGCTGCCTTGAGTGTTTTCTTTCTTAACTTACAAACAGAGCAGCGAGATGTTGCAGGGCGAGGAGGCTCACCGGCAGCCGGCACTTAGCGACTGACGAGCCATAGGCGAAGTCAGAGCTTAGTACCGCTGCGTTGCCGGTGCGAGACGAGAGTCGTACTCCGAGCCATGCGACATCTGCGCTGCTCTTTATTCTTGATTAGAAGAAACGCTCAACCAGCTCGCGGCTGTATTCAGCAGTCTCATCCATGTCACCGAATGCCATGATCTCTCCTGCATAGTAAGTGTCATACTTGCCCTGCATAGCTTCTACCTTGTCGTACCAGCCATCTGCATAGTCTGCGCTGAATACATGAGGGAAGTAGTATACGGACCACTCGTTGATGACTTCGGATGCAGGGTTGCCCATTGTCTTGAGGTCGTCCTGAACCTGCTGTCTTACCTTCTCATAAGGGATCTCGTTGGAGTTTCTGTGCTTACGGAGTGCGTAAGTCGTGATTACCTGATCAACAGTCTCCTTCCATCTTCTGTAGTAGACCATGAGGTGGCCGAGTCTCTCAGGAATCATGTTGTCGAATACATAGTAGGAGATCTCAGGGTGATCTTCTGGCTTGGTCAGAACAGCCTGTACGTCGTATCTCTCATAGTCGATCTTTTTGAAGAGAGCCATCTCGTCATCTCTTGTATCGAAGTACTCTACCATTCCCTTCATTCCGTCTGTACGTGTGCCAGGGATGTAGAGAGGTGCGGTAACGATGATCTTGTCATACTCTTCGACTTTGCCGTTTACTGTTACGTAAACCTTGCCGTCCTTACGCTCTACCTTTTCGATGTTGCTGTTGAGTCTTGCAGGGTTCTTGAGCTTGTCGTTCAGGCATTCCCAGATGTACTGAGTACCCTGTTCCCATGTCCAGAGGTTGACCTTGACAAAGTTCATGGTTGTCTGGAAGTCGAGGTACTTGAGTACGTAGCCAGCAGGGATCTCGTCAAAGTATCCGTAGCCGAATGCTGTGAAAGGTCCGATCCATACATCCTGGATGAGGTCTACCTTGTTCTTCTTGCAGAATTCCTTGAAAGGAAGAGCGAGGTCCTTGAGGTTAGGGTTGACGCCGCTTACAGGCTCTCTCTCAGGTGTTACTGCAAAACCTTCGTAACGTCCCTCGGCAACACCGCGGTGACCGTTTATGTCATATCCCTTGTACTTGGTCTCGAGAAGTTCGCCGAACTCCTTGAGCTGCTTCTTCATCCTGAGAAGTCTAGGGATCTTGAGGATGTTCTTCTTAGGTTCAAACGGCTCGATGACTTTGCCGTTCTTGTCCTTGTAGTTACGGTTGAGCTGCGGGCCGTCATGAGTGATGCCGCAGAACTCCTCTACATCATGTACAGCGTAGTATGAAGGAACGCCCATGATAGCGCCCATCTCATAACGCTTTCCGTTGTAATGCGGGGACCAGCACTTGCCGCCTACACGGTCGAGTCTCTCGAGGATGGTGTAGTTCTCATAGCCTTTCTGCTCGAGATACATTCCTGCCGAAAGTCCTGCCGGGCCTCCGCCGATGATGCAGATCTTCATATTCTTGTCAGCCATTTGTATTGCCTCCTTAAGTATGATCAACATGACTGTGGAGGGCGGGGTCTGCGTTGGTGCAGATCTCACCCCGGGTGCAAACCGCCAAAAACTTGATTTTTCAACAAAAAATGACATTTTTTTGCATTTTTTGGTGGTGAACCTTTGTGAATTATTATATGATTGTGATGCTTGATTATCAAGGAAGTGAAGGCAAAACTAAAGCTTAAATTTACCGTTAGGTAAGAGGGGAATAGGTATGAAAAAATATAATTCATTTATAGAGCTTACTGAAGCTTTTGCCGGTAGAGAGGGGACCGCCCTTGAGTATCTTGCTGAGGACGGAAATATCGGAAGTGTGAGCTATAAAGAGCTCGCGGAGAAAATCAAAGAGAGAGCCGCATTCTATGCGACCAAGGGCCCGGGGACTGATTATGTTTACGCAAAGCCGGAGCCTGATGCTGTCGTTGAGATATTCGCTGCGGTATATGCAAAGCGCTGCATCATCATGGCTGATCCGATGATGCCTGAGAAGGTGCTCGAGGAGGCTGTTGCCGGCGCTGATAAATTTGTTATCAATGTGACTGAGAAGAGGGGCGACGGAGAGATGCTCTTCTTCACATCCGGCACCACAAGCCGGAGCAAAGCTGTAAGGCTGACTTCAAAGTCCCTGTGCTGCAGCGCGTGGAGCGGACAGAGCATGCTGGCATGCGGAGAAGGGGACAGGATCCTTTGCGTACTGCCGCTTTCGCATGTATTCGGATTCGTCTGCAGTCTGCTGTGGGGCCTCGCATACGGAGCGACTATAGCTCTTTGCTCTGATGTGCGTGACCTGTTCGCTGCACCGGCTAAATTCAGACCGACCATACTGCCTGCGGTACCTTCTATAGTAGAGGCGCTGGTCAGGTATAACGCGCTCAATCCTGAGCTGAAGACAGTGCTTATCGGAGCGGCACCTTGTTCTCCGGAGATAGCTGACAAGCTGAGAGAAAAAGGAGTAAATACATATTTTGGCTACGGTCTGACAGAAACATCGAGCGGCATTGCCATTACACAGGACCTCGATGAGCCTGAAGCACTGTATCCGTGCCCGGGCGCAGACATACAGATAGAATTTGACGGAGAGATCACCGTCGCGACGCCTTGCATGATGAAGGGCTATCTTGGATATCCTGACCTGGAGGAAGGCTACAGGCTGTATACCGGAGACCTCGGATATTTTGACAAAGACGGCAGGCTCCACCTGCAGGGCCGCAAGAAGGATGTGCTGATCATGGCGGACGGAACCAAGATCTACTGCCCTGAGTATGAGCACGACCTGGCGGAAATGAGCGGTCAGGAGGACATAGCACTCATAGAGAGAGACGGAAGAGCCATCCTGGTTGCAGGTGCAGGCTCAGATGTCGACAAGCTCAAGGAAGCGGTCGTTGAGTACAACAAGACGATGCTGAGATCCCAGCAGGTGTACAGGATAGAGGAGTTCGGAAGACCTCTGCCGCGCACCATGACAGGTAAGCTGAGAAGATATGAGCTGGGAAGAAAATACCAGCAGTAAAAAGTGCTATAATGACAGAGGGGCAATTCGCTGTTAAGGAGGAAATAGCAGAAATGGCAGCTTATACACGTGATGAGATGAGAGAAAAGACTATCAAGCTGATACATGACTTTATCCCTGAACTGCAGAACGCAGAGCTCGATGAGTCTTCAACGATCAACACTGATACCAACATCGACTCATTGAGTCTGATCATGCTCATCACCAAGGTAGAGTCCACTTTCGATGTACGCATCCCGCGCAAGGAGTGGAACAGGATCACTACACTGGGCGAGCTCCTCGACAAGGTCGAGCAGTATAAGAAATAAAAAATGGAAAACCGCCTCACATACGAAAAGAAGATACTGATCCGCAGTGAACAGGTGGATATGACGAGAAAGCTCCGCATGTCGGAGCTCTTCCGTCTTATGGAGGAAGCTTCGATCGCGCATACCGAGAAACTCGGCTGCACAAGGGACAGGACCCTCGACCGCGGGCTTCTGTGGATCATCACCCGCCAGCAGGCTGAGATAGAGGAGCTGCCGGCCTACGATGAAGAGATAACCGTCCGCAGCTGGCAGGGGGACATGATGCATGTATTCTTCCCGAGGTTCTATGAGATCGAGCGTGCGGGCAGGGTCATCGTGCGCGGACAGGCTCTGTGGATGCTGATCGATGAAGAAAGCCGGCAGATGATCATGCCGGAGGACTACGACATATTCATCCCGGGAAGGCCGGGGAGCGATGACATGATGCTGGCGCCGGTCGTCATACCTGAGGAGCTGAAGGAAGCAGATCCTGCAATAAGACAGGAACTCGTGACACGCTTCAGCCAGGTCGACATCAACGGACATATGAACAACACCAGGTACTTTGTCATCATCGACGATGCGTCATATACTTTGCATCCTGCTGACAGTAATGACGAAAGTAACAGCGGAACCGGAACAGTGAAGACGATCCCGCGGCTTGTGCGGGCGAACTACCTCAGTGAGCTCCGGGCCGGAGACTGCTTCACTCTGACAGGGTATGCCGGCAGAAGCTCAGACAGTGCAGCTGCAGAAGGTACAGGAACCGGAACTGCTCTGTATTTTGAGGGGGCAGATGGAGATAAGGTGAAATTCCGCATCGCGTATGAGTTCTGACAGGGGGATGCGTTTTGACCGGAATGTGTACCGGCTGACGGCCGGAACCGGAATAATAAATTATAGAAAGTAAAAATACAGAGATAAATGGGAAAGGGACAATCACTTACCGGAATATATTCATGCGAACAGACTCCGTTCTGGATGAGCCTGTGCGTTTTCAGCAGTTTCTGTGCAGTATATCTGCAGTCGCTCGGATATTCAAATGCAGAACTTGGGATAGTCATGGCCTGCGGAACTCTTGCCGGCTCCCTGCTGGGGCCATGGCTGTCATCGCTCATCGACCAGAGTGATCATGACAGGATAACCGCAGTGAGCACGATGCCGCCTGTCCTTGCGCTGGAAGCACTGGCGATAGTTATCCTGCTGGTATTCCCGGTCAGGGGTATCGTGACATCGGTTGCCTTTGCAGCCTTCACCGCACTGTCGACCTCAGTCAATTCGATCAATCTCAAGCTGTACACTGACGCTGTTTACAGCGGATACAGCATCGACTACGGCATGGCTAGGAGCATGGGATCACTGGGTTACGTGCTTACATCATTTGCTGTCGGATTCATGTGCCAGCATATATCTGCGCGTGCAGTTCCTGTCACAGGACTTGTTATATGCATACTTCAGTACGTGACGTTCAGAAATTTTGCCCGCTATGTATCTTCCGATGCACCGGGTGAGAAAGCGGAGCAGGGCGAGGGCCACGGAATGATGGCCTTTCTGATGAGAAACAAACGCTTCTGCCTGATACTGGCAGCGACGGTGCTTGTGTTCTTTGCGCACAACACGCTCTGCAACTTCTTCATCAACGTCGTGAAGAATGTCGGCGGAGATACCGGCGACATGGGCGTACTGAACGGCCTTATGGCGTTTTTCGAGATGCCTGCGATATTCTTTTACAGCAGGATAACAAGAGGGCGCAAAACTTCGGCGGTACTGCGTTTTGCATTCATCATGTTCACCGTTAAAGCGGCTGCGCTTGCGGCTGCAGCATCGGTCGGCCAGATAGCGGCAGCAGAGATACTGCAGGCACCTGCTTTCGGGCTGTACTCAGGAGCGATCGTCCTGTATGTGGACGAGGTGATCCCGCATGAAGACTCAGCCAAAGCGCAGAGCCTGGCATTCACGATGACGATGCTGGCGTCGGTGTTCGCAAGCACCATATCCGGACACCTGTATGATATTATGCCGGTCGGCAGGGTGCTGTGGATAGCCTGCGCGGTCAGCCTTGCAGGGACCATCCTCGCGGTAATGGGGGTAAGAAAAACCCGCAGATAGGGTCCTGCGGTGACGGTGTGAAGACAACAAAAAACAGCGTAAATGAAAATGCTCCGGGCCCGGCGATGTAGCCGGAACCGGGGCATTATTGTTTTTTGAAACCGGAGCAATGGGTGTTGTCTGACTATGCTCTCTTGTTGTCCTCTACGAATCTTCTGATCTTGAGGCCTGTTGTCTTGTCGAACTCACGCTTTCTGATGATGATGTGGGCGATCTTCTTGAATCTCGGTGACTTCTCGTTGATCCTGTCTACCTCTGATTCAATGAGGGCTTCTGCCTGCTCGTCGGTGTAGCCTTCGCCGAGCTTGCCGGCAACAGCCTCTTCATCGAGTCTTACTGTAGCGCAGATGCCGTTCCATGGTGATGACGGATCGGTGTCACCGCCCCATACCATGCATTCTGAGATGTAAGGGCATCCGAGGAGGTATCCTTCGAGTTCTTCAGGGAAAACGTTCTTGCCGTTTGCGGCGATGATGACGTTCTTCTTGCGGCCTGTGATGAAGACGTAGTTGTCCCTGTCGAGATATCCGAGGTCGCCGGTGTGGAACCAGCCGTCCGGATCGAGGACTTCAGCAGTGCGCTCAGGGTCTTTGTAGTATCCCATCATGATGACAGGACCTCTGAAGCAGATCTCGCCGATCCCGTTTTCATCCTTGCCTTCGATCTTGCATTCAACGAATGGCATCAGGTGGCCTGCAGAAGAATTCTTAAGATACTTCTTCTTGTCCGGGTTGAGCGCTACGATAGGTGAGCACTCTGAAAGGCCGTAGCCCTGCATGGCGTTGATGTCCAGGTCGGTGAAAAAGTCGAGGATCTTGCCGTCGATAGCAGCGCCGCCGGAGATGATCGCACGGAGCTCACCGCCGAAGACAGCCTTGATGCTGTTTCTGACCTTCTTAGGGAAACGGATGCGGATGTGAGCTTCTTCGGTCTTCTCAAGGAGCAGCTTCAGCAGGATCTTGTCACTGACCTGATCGTGCAGGCTGCGCATGATCTTGTTGTAGAAGTTCTCTATGATGATAGGAACCGCCAGCATGATAGTCGGCTTTGCTTCCAGAATGTCCTTGCGGATATACTTGAGTCCTCTGGCAAATGCGATGCTGGCACCGCTGTATACACATGAAAGGAATGTCGCAGTGCACTCATATGCGTGATGCATCGGGAGGACTGAGAAGCATGTGTCGCCAGGGCGTGCCTCGAACATCGACTGGACGAGTATGGTATCGAGCAGCAGATTGCGGTGGCTGAGCATTACGCCCTTGCTGACGCCTGTTGTACCTGATGTGAACAGGATGGCAGCGAGGTCAGTGTTGATGATGCGCGCATCGATATAGCTGCGGTTGCCGTTCCATACCATCTTGCGGCCCTTCTCGCGGAGTTGCTTCCATGAGAGAAGTCCGTTCTCTGCATCCTCATCGTCTTCGAGCTCAGCGCATATAACATAGCGGAGTCCGGTATCGCCGGCCGCTTTGATATTCTTGAACATCTCGTAGTACTTCTTGTTCATGGTGAGAACTGCCGAGAGTTCGCCCTTGATGGTCAGCTGGTGCAGCTCGTCCTCATTGAGCTCTCTGTCGAGAGGAACGACAACGCCGACACCGCCGATAACTGCCAGATAGGATTCGCCCCATTCAGCAGAGTTACGGCCGATCACTCCGATGTGAGTGTTCTTGAGACCGAGGTCGATGAGCGCAGTACCGAGTGCGTTGACATCTTCAAGCACGCGCCTGAAGGTGATCTCCTGATAAGGCAGCTTGGAGCTGTACTTCTGCTTGAAAAGCGGCAGGTCTCCGTGATGCTCTGCAGAGTAGTTGAGCGCGTCCTTGATATCCGTAACAACGTGCTTATCCTTGAAGAGATAGCGCTTGTCCTTGGAGTTCTTCAGCTGCTCAAGCATGTCAGCGATGACTTCGCGCTCACGCTGCTTGATGTTCCTGTATTCGCGGTCAGTGTATGCTCTTTCTTTCTGTTCCATTGTATGTTTGTCTCCCTGTGTTGTCTGCGGGCAGATATATTGATCCTGCCACAGTCCTGTACCCCTTCTGTGCGAAGCGAATAAAGCTTCTTTAACCTGGTTATTATATTGCGAAAACCCATGATAGACAAGCAAATAATGCGTAAGCGGGCGATAAATACACATATTGGCTGAATTTGTACCCTAGCAGGGGGATCAGTGATTGATGAGTCCGCCCCAGTATATATTATTGGTGCTTGATTTCTGCGGGCAAAATGCGGAAAATTGAAGGTAGGAACGGCGGTGCCGGCCGGCGGGGCGCGGCATCTGCGCATACCTGAAAGGATGGTTGTTTCAATGGGACTTTTCGGCAGGAAAAAGAGTCAGGATATCCCGGTGCTGAAGCCGGAGGCGGGGGAGCCTGTGCTCCGGTGCAGCATATGCACGGGGGAGCAGACGCTGTGCATAAGGGAGGCCGGTACGGGCAGGCTGAAGGAGATAATGCTGATCCGGAGCCCGGGCGAGCTTGAAGAGGTGTGCAGGGCCAACGGTATCGACCCGGAGAAGGTGCCTAAGGTGTATTAGAAATGCATCTGATGCAGTCTGACTGCACATAATGACAGTGGGGGACTTGTATTATGAAGATCGAAAATCAGGCGATGATGTTTGCTTTTCTGTGTAAGTATACGGTGGAGGCCAAGGGCGAAGAAGGGCGCGCCGTGATACAGGAAGGCATGAAGAGATACGGCAGGGAGCGCGGTATGAGAATGGCCATGCGCGCCAGAGCGAACGGTGACCCGATCGCTCTGTGGACCAATCAGGCTTACGGCGAGTGGAAGCCTGACTATGCGGGACAGATGGAATTCGGCACTGTCCGCACTGAGCCGTCGCTCATTACATTTATAAGCAAGTGTGCATGGTGCGAGGCGTGGAAGAAGTATGACATCCTCGAGTACGGCCGCGAGTACTGTGTCAATGTGGACGCGGCAGTGTATGAGGGATTCGGCGAAGGTTTCGGGGAAGGCGTGGTCTGCACACCTGTCACCACTTCCATGAGCTGGGGCGGCGACTGCTGCCAGTTCGACTGGGGCCTGCCTCTGACCGCTGAAGAGCAGCAGATGATCGCGGACAAGAAGGCTGAGCTCGGCACAGGTGCGATGAAGGATTTTGCATATCATACGGCTCACATATACTGCGCCATCACCGATACTATCTGCAAGAACTTCCCTGATGACTCGCATGAGATCGTCAGAAAGGCAGTCGCAGATTATATAGACCTGTACGGACAGGAGGACTATGATGCTTTGCTCGAATTCTCCCCGGAGGATTTTCAGAGAGCTTAGTAATAAAGGAAGGAGAAATGGGACAATGAAATTCGGAGTGATCGGATTCGGAAACATGGGCGGCGCTATCGTAAGAGGCGCTCTTAAGAAGGGGACACTGAAAAAAGAGGATGTAAACGTATACGACATCCTGGATATCAGGAATCAGGAGGCTGCTGAGCTCGGACTGCACGTATGCGCTGATGATGAGGCTCTCTGCGCTGAGTCGGATATCATCCTTCTGGCAGTCAAGCCGCAGCAGATGGAAGAGGCTCTTGGTATGTGTAAGAAGGCTCTCGCGGGCAAAGCGATGATGTCTATCGTCGCAGGTGTCAGCATCGAGAGACTGAAGAAGGCGATCAGCGGCAAGTCTCCGAGGATCCTGAGGCTGCTGCCGAACACACCGGCTCTCGTGTTCGAGGGGGCTTTCGGACTGTGCAAGGAGACAGACTTCACTGATGATGAAAAGAAGTTCGCTGTGGACCTCTATGAGTCGATCGGCATAGTGGAATGGGTCAAGGAATATGACATAGATGCTATCTGCGGCCTGTCAGGCGGCGGTCCTGCATATGCGGCAATGTTCATCGAAGCACTTGCTGACGGCGGTGTCAAGCAGGGACTGACAAGAGCTGTGGCTACCAAGATGGCAGCGCAGACTGTCCTCGGTACAGCTAAGATGATACTGGAGACGGGAATGCATCCGGGACAGATCAAGGACATGGTATCCTCACCGGCAGGAACGACTATCGAAGGCGTTGAGACTCTCGAGGAAGGCGGCTTCCGTCACTCTGTAATGAAGGCGGTAGTCGATGCGACCGACCGCTCACGCGAACTGTAATCAATACATTCATGATCAAAGGCACTACAAGAGCAAGGACATACAGAGCTATATACAGATTACTGGACCGGGTCTCCCCGGTCCCGTTTGACTGCGGAATGATATGCGGAGCGGCATGCTGCACTGCGATAGGCGAAGAGGACATGGGCATCTATCTGCTGCCGGGAGAGGAGAAGATCCACGACAGGCATGCGGACTGGCTCACATGGAACACCCAGAGCACGGAGGAGTATTTCTTCCCTGAGTCGTGGCACGGGAATGTCCACTGGGTGCGCTGCAATGAGCCGCCTCACTGCCCGCGCGAAATGCGGCCGATACAGTGCCGCACTTTTCCTCTGTCTCCGCATCTGACAGAAGATGATGAGCTGATAATGGTCTGGAATGATGATGAGCTGCCTTACCTCTGCCCGATGATCGAAGATGAGGTCGAGCTGGACCCGGATTTCATCAAGGCGACGCACACCGTGTGGAAGCACCTGATCAGGGATCCGCTTATCTATGATCTCGTCAAAGCTGACTCGCAGGTGAGGACAGAAGGAGCTGTCGCTGTAACGGGAGAACCGTCCGGTGATGATATGGCTGAATGGATCGAAATTTGATATGAGCTTCGAAGGAATAAAAGAAAACGACAAAAATACAAATATATTGATAAAGGAAGAGCAGGTCGCTGAACTCTTCCCTGAGCGCCCGTCTGACTGCCACAAGGGCAGCTTTGGTTACGTTGCAATGATAGGGGGCTCCCTTGAATACAGCGGAGCTATAAGGCTCGCGGCACAGGCGAATGCGTCAGTGATCAATGGTGAATGTGAGCTTCCCGCCCAGGCTGATGCTGCGATGAGGAGCGGAGCCGGAGTAGCCACTGTCGCTGCTCCGAGGAGCATATGCCCTCTGATATTGCCGCAGGTGATGGAGGCGACACTGTATCCTCTCAGCGATGAAGCAGGAGAGCTTGTTTTCAATGAAGAGGAATTCGCCCGCCTGTGCAGGAGGTATGACTGCATAGCTTTCGGTATGGGGATAGGCAATTCGGATGAAACGCTTAAAGCGGTAGAGTATCTGCTTACCCATTATGACCGCAAACTTATCCTCGATGCAGACGGACTCAATGCCATGGCAAGGCTTGATCACAAGATCATAAGGGAATCAAAGGCTCAGCTCATTCTGACTCCTCATGCGAAGGAGTTCTCCAAGCTTTCGGGCATGACTGTGGCTGAAACCAAAGCGGATCCTGTCAGCGCGGCAAAATACCTTGCAGCTGAACTGGATGCTGTCGTACTTCTGAAGGGAAGCACGACGGTCGTTGCAGGACCGGACAACAGAGTTCTTCTTACAGACAGGGGATGCCCCGGAATGGCGACCGGCGGAAGCGGTGATGTGCTGTCAGGCATTCTTTCCGCACTGTGCGTCAATGCGGATGACCTGGTATTGGCAGCAGCTGCCGGAGCGTACATAAACGGTGCTGCAGGCGAACTGGCCCAGAGCCGCAGGAGTGATGTCACCATGACATCGTGGGACACCGCGGAATGTGTTGCAGAGATAATTGAAGGGATAATAAAGAGACACAGAAAATAATCTGTTTCCATGATTCTGTCAGTCTTTCACGGCAAAAGGAGATTGTAGTATACTGATTATCGTAATGATGGCATTGTAATCAGCAAAGGGGGCGCCCATGGATAGTATCAAAGATAAGCTGCCAATCATCGCGGTCGTGTTG
>Ga0256407_10009147_pt1 | contig 14267 bp, 12 predicted proteins | sample RumenRJG_04DNA_FD_193489 | JGI IMG/M metagenome (GOLD analysis project Ga0256407, IMG submission 193489) | Bovine rumen microbial communities from Lethbridge, Alberta, Canada - RJG_04 | ecosystem: Host-associated > Mammals > Digestive system > Stomach > Rumen | place: Canada: Alberta... | reverse complement strand
GCGCCAGGGTTTCGGAGTTGCTTCCCTTGCGCAAGCTGCTGGACAAGACCAATACTTTTTTCATAGGTTCCTCTCGGTTGAAGTCTTTACATGTTCAAATATACCTTCATTTTTCAGATATTGCAAATACTTTGTTTTCATAACTAGATATGCTTACAAGGCATGGATTTAGCCTGAAAGATAGCCTCTTTTGGTTGCAAAAAATATTCGATGCCTGAATAATTATAAATTTGTCAAGAATTTTGATTAATGGAGGAAGCATGAAAAATATTTTGTTTGCGATGGGGATGGCTGCGTTTTTGACGGCCTGTGATGATGCGGCGTCCGCAACCGATAATACCCCAAATAAAAATCAGGACAATGCCGAAGTGCAGGGTGATTTGTCTAGTGACTCTGAAGTGATGGCGCAATCCTCGTCATCTAGGCGTGAATCGATAGGATCCAGTAATAGTGCCGACCAGCTTTCGTACTGCAAAACCGAAACGGAAGACAATTGCGAATACGGTACAGTAATCGATGACCGTGACGGGAATACCTATAAGACGGTGAAAATCGGCTCGCAGGTTTGGATGGCCGAAAATCTCAAATTTGATTCCGATAGTATAAAAAGTGAATGCTATGGATATCAGGCAAAAAATTGCGAAAAGTATGGACGATACTATTTATGGCATACGGCGATAGATCGCCCTGAAAAGGAGTGCGGACATGGCGACACTTGTTCCTTGCCGCAAGGAAACATCCAGGGCATTTGCATGAAGGGGTGGCACCTGCCAAGTAAGGATGAGTGGGAAACTCTGCTTGAAACTGTGGGCGGAAAGTTAACCGCAGGAATGATTCTCAAATCGCAGTCGGAATGGTATGACGACAAGAACGGCGTTGATGCATTCGGCTTTTCAGGAGTCCCCGGAGGGCGCTTGCAGGACAACAGCTATTTTGACAATAAGGGCTTTATGGGCGAGTTTTGGAGTTCCACCGAGTATTTAGGGCCCTTTACAAGTTCTACGGAATATCAGAATGGCGGCGCTTACGTAATGTTTTTACATTACAACAACGAGAATGCTGCCATAGTTCACGAACTTAAATACTTCGGACTGAATGTCCGCTGCGTAAAGGATTAGGAATGCGACGTAAAGACCGAGAAGTATTGGGCGGCGAAAATATTGCAAAATATTCACTGCGTAACCGTAGTTTTTAGGCTATTTCGGCAGGTTCCGACATCGCAGAATTACGCTACGTACAACGTCTTCTGGAAATCGGTGAAGAGTTTCTTCAAATCCTTGCCGGTCACGCCCATTTTATCGCAGGCATCCTTGATGGTGCCGTACTTGAGTTTGACGAGTTCGGGCAACTGGTTCAGCGAAAGTTCATCGACTCCGTTTTCTACATACTGTTGCAAGACGAATTCCATGAAGGGGATTTGCTTTTCGGATAATTCGTTCAGGATTTCTTCGTGCATTAGGCGGACTCTTTCGGCGCGCTCCATGGGGCTCTTGTTGTAAGCGATGAGTTCCAACACATCGAGCAAGTCGCATTTTTCGTTTTAGGGGGCGGAGCCCCTTAGGCGAGGGGGTGGAGAGCAACGAAGTGCGAACCAGGGGGAGACTTCCCCCACCGTCAAATTAATCAGTTATTCCTTTCGGGCATTATTTTTACAAATTCATACCCACGGGGCTTGAATTTTATTAGTTTTCGGGTATGGAACTTCGAGTTTTGCGGTATTTTCTGGAAGCGGCGCGGTTGGGGAATGTATCGCGCGCGGCGGATAATCTTTGCGTGACGCAGCCGACGGTGAGTCGCCAGCTCAAGGAGTTGGAGGAGGAACTGGGCGAGAAGCTTTTCGAGCGCACGAACTACGCGATTCGGCTGACGCCTGCGGGGGAACTCTTGCGGGAGCGTGCGGAGGATATCCTTTCGATGGCGGACAGGACGGTGCAGGATTTCAAGTCGCTGAAGGAAGACGAGGTGGTGGGTGAAATCGCCATTGCCTGCGCGGAATCGCGGAACGTGAATTTTCTTTCGAAGTGCATCGGGATTCTCCGGGACGACTATCCGAAGATTAAGTACAACTTATATTCGGGCGACAGCGAGCGCGCTTTGGAAAAGTTGGACAAGGGCATTTTCGATTTCGCGGTGGTTGTAGACAACGTTGATTTGGAAAAGTACAACTGCCTTGCGGTGCGTTCGGTGGACCGCTGGGGCGTGGTGATGCGCCGCGACGATCCTTTGTCCAAGCGGGATTTCATTGAGCCGAAGGACTTGCTCGACAAGCCGCTGATGGCGTCGCGCCAGGCGATGGTGGCGGATTTGCCGAAGTGGTTCGGCGACGATATTTCGAGATTGAACGTGATTGTGGGGCTGGATCTTTCGTACAACGGTTCGGTGCTTGCGAAGGAGGGCACGGGCTACCTGCTCACTTTCGACGGCCTGGTGGATACGAGCCGCACTTCGCGCCTGTGTTTCAGGCCGCTCATGCCCGAGCTCACCACCAACATGTACATCATTTGGCGGCGGGGCCAGCAATTCACGCGGGCGGGCGAACTTTTCCTCGATACGCTCCGGCACGTGCTGGGGGAATAAAAAGAAATTAGAGGATTATTCTCATGATTAAAATTGAAGGATACAGTACAAAGTATATCAACGAAGCGATTGAAATCTGGAACGATATTGTTGCAGACGGAATCGCGTTCCCGCAAACGGAATTGCTGAATTCGCAGACGGGTGACGCCTTTTTCAAGTCGCAGTCGTTTACGGGTATCGCCATTGACGCGGACTCCGGCGAAGTGGTCGGGCTGTACATTCTCCACCCGAATAATGTCGGGCGTTGCGGACACATTTCGAATGCGAGCTATGCGGTCAAGAAAAACAAGCGCGGTCAGCACATCGGTGAATTTCTCGTGAAGGATTGCCTTGCAAAAGCAAAAGAAATCGGCTTTAAAATTTTGCAGTTCAATGCAGTTGTCGCCACGAATACGTCCGCACTGAAGCTGTACAAAAAACTCGGCTTTACTCAGCTCGGCGTGATTCCCAAGGGCTTTTTGCTCAAGGACGGGAACTACGAAGATATCATCCCGCATTATATTGAACTGTAAACGTAAACTCCTGAACGGGTCGAAACAAATTTCCCGTTGAATGGTTTGTTTAACGTTCCGTAAACTTTGATTGGGCAGAACAGAGGTGTCTCAGGCGGTTTTTCTTTATCGAGAAAGTCCAGTTGCAGAGTGTCACCTTTGATGAACGCTCCGATTGATTTGACATATTTTCTAGGATAGTCTAATTGCGACGGGAAAACAATGACGTTTTTCCCGTTTTTCTCTTCGACAAAAGCGGTGTCGGAAAAGTAGTGCTTATTTATTTCTTGTTCGTCAAGAATGCAATCCGATATGGAATCCAGAGTAACGAAATTTTCGTCGTAGCGGATGATTGAATAAGCGCCCATAGCTGCTAGGTAATTCTCTTCTAGTTCCCCTTTTAGCGAGGTGTAGACTAGAACGGGGCAGGCGAGGTCGGGTACGGCTGTGCTTTCTTTTTTTCGTTTCATGGAAACGATCAACGTGTCGTTTGCGCTGCGAGTTGCGATGGTGTAATTGTCTCTTGAATCATTGATATTTGCAGGGAATGTGAGTCTCCATGTTCCGTCAAAATATTCAAGGTAGATTTTATTTAATGCGATGAGTCCTTCAATTGAATCGGGCTTGATGATACATGACGAAATTGAATCCAAAATCAGAGGGCTTTTCCCATTGTTTACGAATACGCCTTCATTTCCGTTTGCCTCGCTAGATTTGTCGACAGAACAGGCTGAAATGGCAAATGCTGTAAATAGTATAGCTAATGCATGGGTGAGTGCAATTGACTTTTTAATCATGTTAATCCTCCTTACTGTATTGACAGTTACTTAATATAAAGTAATAAAAATTGGTGAGCTAAAATTGAAAAAATGCAAAAGTCATGAAAAAACTTGACAATGTATTGTCTTTTTTTACATTTAGTACTGCAATTTTTTGAATTCAAAAAAGGTTGGAAAAATGAAAAATAGGCTTTGGTCGGTTCTCGCAGTTGCGACCGTTTGGGGATTTACCGCTTGCGGTGGGGATTCATCCAGTTCTGGCGTGGATGTCAGCGATGATGCGGACGTGGCAGACGTGATTGAGGAACCCGAATCTTCGAGCAACAAGGCAGATAAAAAGAGCAGTAGCTCTGTTGCAAAAGAAGACTCCAAGAAGTCTAGCTCAAGTAAAGCCGATGATAAGTCCGAAAAGGAAAACTCGGCTGATTCCAAGAACTCGAGTTCCAGTGCAAAGAATGGCAAATCTTCAAGTTCGGATGAAGAAAATGTCAGCTCCAGTTCGGGCGACTCCAGTTCGAATACCGCGAAGTCTAGTTCAAGTGGTAATGATAAAGTAGAATCGAGCTCAAGCGTAAAGAAAAATGATTCTTCGTCTAGCTCTAACACGAAAGACGTTAGCTCTAGTTCGACTGCGCAGTCTTCAAGTTCTAGCTCTTCGGAAACGGTTGTCGCGTCAAGTTCTTCTGAGACGCCTGTAAATACATCTACAAGTGTTCAGACGGGTACTTACTTTGTTGATGAACGCGATGACCGCTCTTATAGAACGGTTCAGATTGGAAACCAGATTTGGATGGCGGAAAATATGAAGCTCGACGTGAGCGATGGTTTCTGCTACAATGATACGAAGAAAAACTGCGAAAAATACGGCGTGTTCTATACCGCACAAACTGCGGTTCGTGTTTGCCCGGAAGGGTGGAAATTGCCGACAAAGAATGATTGGAACATGCTGGCTGCTAATTTGTCTGGCTATTTGAGCTCGGATGGCTCTTGGGCTCGTTATGAAGATGCTGATGCAATTTCAAAAATAAGGAGCTCCACGGGATGGAATAGTAATAACGGTACAGATGAACTTGGTTTTTCTGCGTTCCCGGCAGGACAATTTGATGGAACAAATTATACGGACTTTGGTAAAAAGGCGTATTTTATGGGGAGCGCGTATTCGGGTGGCGATGGCGAATATGCTTATATTACGAAAGAAAGTTTGACCGCAACTGGAGTGAGGGGAATTTCGTCAAAATTGGCGATGCCAGTGCGTTGTGTACAGACTCAACCTTGTACAGACGGTAATCAAGATTCTGTAACGATAGGTGGTTACATTTGTGATAATAAAAAATGGCGTCCGATAACTGAAGATGAATTTTTAGAAGAAATTGAAAAGAATTATGTTCAATGCAATAGCTTAAATGAAGGAAAGGTGGTTGTTAATCCGATTAGTAAGAAAAACTATATCTGTAATGATTATGGTAAGTGGAATGTTGCGACATCTCTTGAATTGACATATGGATTGTGCACCGCTTCAAATGTTGGGACTATAAAAGGATCTTATATATGTGAAAATCGGACGTGGCGAATTGCGACAAAAGTTGAAAAGAGTAATGGTCTTTGCTATTCTGCTAATGAAGGTGAAGTGAAAAATGGCTATACATGTGTTTCTGTAGGGAATTCTGTTGGTAGCTGGATTATGAAAGGCTCTCTTACGGATGAACGTAATGGTTATGTTTACAAGACTGTTTTTGTGGGAAATCATACATGGATGGCTGAAAATTTGGCTTATAGAGGTACGAAAGATGCTTCTGGAGGATATGAGTATGGAAGAACTTGTGGAGGAATAGATGTTTTTTATGGTTATGATGAATTGAATAAAGTTTGTCCTAACGGTTGGCATGTGCCAAAATCATCGGATTGGAATGATTTATTTGCTGCTGTGGGTGGAAGTGGGTATGCTGGGGATGTTTTAAAGTCTGACTTTGGTTGGGATGGAAAAAATAATATGGGTATTCTTGGTCATAGTGGTACTGATGCTATTGGTTTTTCGGCATATCCGATGCCGTATGCTCCATCATCTGGTCTTGCTTGCCCATCTATGTCAGGTGATTATTCTGGAGTTGATTTTTGGGTTTCGTCGACTGAACGCGAAAAGTCTCGTTTAAATGGTCGTTTGTCTAGTGCTAGTATTAGTAAAGATGTTGTAGGAATTCCGACGGATGCTTATGTTCGTTGCGTAAAAGACGATGATTAAAAAGAGATTTTAATTTAATCTGAGATGCCGTTTCGCTGAGAAACGGCATTTTTTATGATACTCTTTGAAAAAGAGTGTTTTTGTTAGAATCTGTTGATTCTCTAATGAAAAATATTTATATTAACTCTAGAGTAAATAACTTTAAAGTTAATAACTTTGGAGTAAATAAGATGTTTGTCGGACGTAAAAGAGAATTAAAGCTTCTTGAAGATCTTTATCGGTCTAAGAAATTTGAAATGCTAATCATGCATGGTCGTAGGCGTGTGGGCAAGAGTTTTCTTTTGGCTCACTTTGCCTCGCTTCATGAAAAGGATACTGTGTTCTTTACTGCTGACAAAGGGAGCGAAGCTAATAATGTTCGTAATTTTTGTACGGAATTGAAGCGGGTCTTAAATGCTGGCGATTTTTTGAATTCACTTGAGACTTGGCAGGATGTCTACTCGTTCATCGATGGTGCCGCTTTTTCTAAACGTGTGAATATCATTATTGACGAGTTTACTTATTTGTACAATTCAAATCCTGTATACGATTCGGGGCTGCAGAATGCTATTGACCGAATTCTGAAAAAAAAGAATATTTTTTTAATTTTGTGCGGTTCTGAAGTTTCTGTTATTGAGGACTTGTTTGATGATTCGACCAAACCTTTATATGGTCGCAAGACTGCCGATTTGAAATTGCAACCATTTTCATATAAAGAATCTAAAGAATTTTTCCCCAAATATAGTGACGAAGAAGTCCTAACGGTTTATTCAATTCTTGGCGGTATTCCTCTATACCTTTCTCTTTTTGACGATTCCGTTTCTATTCGCGAGAACGTCATCAAAAATTGCCTTTCTACAACGGGCTACTTATACAATGAAATTGATACGTTGCTTCGCATGGAACTCAAAGAAACGCTTTTTTATAAGAATATTCTGCTTGCTATCAATTCTGGTGCTTCGACGCTTAATGATATAAAGATGAAGGTTGGAGAAGATGGGGCGAAGATTGCAAAATACCTGAACGTCCTTCAAAATTTGGGATTTATCAAAACAGAAATCCCTGTTGGCGAAAAAGGCAAGGCTCGCAATACGCTTTATTCCATTGACGATAACTACTTTGCTTTTTATTTCAGGTTTATTTATAAACATTTGAATATGTTGAATGGGCTTATTTCACCTGAAATTTATTACGATAGAGAGTTTACAACTGAAAGCTTAAATGGATATATTGGGCATCGATTTGAAAGAGTGTGCTCGCAGTTTATTATGGAAAAATCCTATAATGGCGAGCTTCCGTTCTTTGCTGAACAAGTTGGACGCTGGTGGGGTAATAACCCTCTTGCGAAACGTCAAGAGGAAATAGACATTGTTGCCCAAGATGAGAATAATGCCATTCTTTGCGAATGTAAATACACTGAAAAGGCGTTTGATGAGACTGAACTTTCTGACTTGCAGGCGTGCGCACCGTGTATTAAACGCGACAATTTGTATTTTTGGATTTTTTCCAGAAAGGGCGTCACGGCTGGAGTCAAGAAGAAAATAAAAAATCTGGGCAATTACAAGGTTATTTCGATAAAAGAATTGTTTGCTTGATTTTAAAGCGCGCTGTCGAGTGCCATCATGAGCGTGAAGCCGACGGCGAAGAGGATTGTGCCTGCGTCAAAGTGGTCGCCTTCGCTCACTTCGGGGAGCATTTCTTCGACGACAACGTAAATCATTGCGCCTGCCGCAAACGAGAGCAGGTAGGGCATAAATGGCGAAAGAATTTCGGCGGCGATTAAAGTAATCAATGCGCCGATGGGTTCGACTGCTCCGGAGAGCGCCCCAAGTGCGAATGCCTTTTTGCGCGTTGCGCCTTCGGCTTTTAGCGGGAGCGAAACGACGGCTCCTTCAGGGAAGTTCTGGATGGCGATACCGATGGAAAGTGCAAATGCGGCCGAGAGTGTGATGGCGACATTTCCAGAAAGCCAGCCCGCGAAAACGATGCCGACAGCCATGCCTTCGGGCAAGTTGTGGAGCGTTACCGCGAGCGTGAGCATCGTGGTGCGTTTGAGTTTTGCTCTCGGGCCTTCGGGTGTTTTGCTGCCCAAGTGCAAATGTGGCGTGATTTTATCCAAGATGAATAGAAATAAAATACCTGCCCAGAATCCTACTGCGGCGGGCGCGAACGCTAATTTACCCAAATGCTCGCTGGCGCTGATTGCGGGGAGGAGCAAACTCCAAACGGATGCCGCTACCATGACGCCTGCCGCAAATGCCAAAAGTCCGCGCTTGAGGTTCTGCTTCATTTGCCCGCGGATAAAGAATACGCAGGCTGCGCCGAGAACCGTCCCTAAAAATGGGATGGTGAGGCCTTGAATAATGGGTAAAATGGGTTGAGTCATACGAAAAAAGATAGTATTAAAACTTGACAATTTCAAAAAACGCGCTGGAGTTTTGAAGGTCTAATTGGAGTAGCGTAAATGATTACATTTTTGTATCGTAGACGCATGAATAAGTTAAAGTCTTTTGTTGTCGCGGCCTCTGCCGTATTGCTTTTTACAACTTCTGCAAATGCGTGCCTTGCCGCCTGCAAGGAAAAGAAGCGGGATGAAGCTTACAGTAAGCAACTCTCGGCTGCTACGTTGCAGACGATCATTGATAACGCTTTGCCGCTGAAGGCTGTGGACCCGGAACTTGGCGAACCGTATCAGGTTTACCCGATTGACGTAAAGCCGTATGACAAGGATTTTCATGCAACGCTGATTGAATATCCTTACGGAAGTTCTCCGCGTGCGGTAACGCATGAACCGAATCCGCGCGGAATTATCTTGTATGTGCATGGTTATAATGACTACTTCTTCCAGGAAGAACTTGCGGAAAAATCGGATTCTGCGGGTTTTGCGTTCTTTGCGATAGACTTGCATTACAATGGTCGTTCGTATAGTGAAGGCGAGCCGCGCTCGGATATGCGTAGCGTCAAGGAATACTATGCGGAGTTGGATGCTGCTGTGGCGCTTAGCAAGAAGATTGCGTCGAAAGGCTTGAATGCGAAATTGCCGTTTGTCATTCTCGGCCATTCGCAGGGTGGTCTGATTACGCCGAATTACCTGAATGAACGCAATAGCGAAGATTTTGCGGCTCTCGTTTTGAATAGCCCGTTCCTAGATTATAAAAATAGCTGGTTTGTCCGCAACGTGGCTTTCCCTGTGTTCTCGGATATTGCGCTGTTGTTGCCCGATGCACCCGCTCCGAAACAGGAAGCCCCTAAGTACAACATATCTCTTTTGAAGAGTGAAAAGGGCGAGTGGGAATTCAATCGTGATTTGAAGAGTGATGAATGGCCACAACAGTACTTTGGTTACCTCCGTGCGACAACTCGCGGCATCAAGTGGATCCATGCGGGAATGCAGATCAAGGCTCCGGTTCTCATGATGCGTAGCGGCTGCACGGTGAACACGGTCAAGTGGGATGATGACTACATGCGTTGCGATTGCATGCTCGATGTGAATCTCCTTGAAAAGTGGGCTCCGAAATTGGGTAACGATGTCACGACCGTAACGATTACGGACGGCATGCACGACTTGTTCCTCTCGCGTAAGGAAGTTCGCGATAACGCTTACCGCACGATGTTTGAGTTCTTGGATGGCGCCATTTTGCGGAAGCAAATAGTTGTTGCACAGAACTTTTAATAACTAGATTTTGTTTTAATCGGTTGGCGCACTTTCCTTGTCATGAGGGGAGTGCGTTTTTTAGGAGAAAATTATGAGTAAGAACATCTGGGATGTCTTTGCGCCGGTTTATGAATTCGCGATGCGTTCGCAGAAGGATATTTATGATTTTATGTATGGGCGGATTAGCGAGATCGCGCGGGGCAAGGATGTACTTGAACTGGCGACTGGCCCGGGGATGATTGCGCGACATATTGCTCCGCATGCAAATCATGTGGTGGCGACTGATTTTGCTCCGAAGATGATTGAGACGGCTCGCAAGGCGAAGAATCCGGAGAATGTGCGTTTTGAAGTGGCTGATGCGACTTCGTTACGGTTCATGGACAACGCTTTTGATGTGGTCGTGATTGCGAATGCGCTCCACATTATCCCGGAGCCCTCGAAAGCGCTTGCGGAAATCCGCCGCGTCTTGAAAGATGACAGAGTGCTGATTGCTCCGAACTTTATATTCCCTGCTGATGGCAAAAGAAACTTGTGGCAAAAGTTTTTGAGTCTTGTCGGTGTTCGCTTTGCGCACGAATGGACGGAAGACGAATACAAGTCTTTCTTAAAAGGGAATGGCTGGACGATAACGGAAAATTGTGTTATTAAGGGGCGGATTGATTTAGCTTACGTGGAATGCAAGAAATGAAGATTATACGGGTGTGGTTGTTTTCTCAAGTTCTTTCTTCAGCTTGTGTACTTCCCTTTCGGAAAGCTTGGTAATTCTAGAGACTTTTTCCACAGAATCACCTTCGGTGAGCATGTTGCGAGCCATTTCTCGTTCGCGGTCTTGAACGCTCGAAGCCACCTTCGCGTTGATTTCGTCCGCGAATTCTTCGAAAATGCCATCTACCATGGCGTTGTGATCGTATTCCTTGTGGTACACTTTCTGGTACGCCTCGAATTCTTCTTTTGTCAAATTAGACATTTTGGAACTCTCCGTCAACTGCTCAAATTTGTGTTCGGAGAGCTCGGCAGGGAGTTCCTTGAGTCTATTTAAGTAACGGAAGATGAAAAGCCATTTATTCATGCTGGAGGAGCCTGGTTCAATGAACATTGGGACTTTTGAAAGCTCTATTGTGGTAAAATTGTAAGCGTCCACAAACTGCTCCCCTGAATCCAAGTCAATGACTGCGGCGCGATGAACGATTCGCTCATCGTTGAATACCGAATGACGGGTAAAGGCTACGACGAAAGTTGGCTTCACGTCAAAATTCCAGCCGATTCCTGGTTCAGCTTGGTTTGCCACCATTTCGCTAGCGTAAAAGGCTAGTCGCTTGCGGAAATTCTTCAGCAGACGGATTTGAACTTCAATCTCAATCAGTTCGCCTGCATCGTCTTCGCAGTGGAGGTCGAAAATTGCGGTACGGGATTCCTTGCTCCCGCTCAAGTTGTGTGCCACGTTGCGCGTTTTGACATTTGCGATAGGTCGCTTGAGTTGTGGCCTTAGCAAATCATTTAATAGATTGATTAGGTTCTGACAGCTGATAGGTTTGTCAGGGTCGAATGCTTTCTTGAATGCCAAATCCACCAGCAAATTTGCATACGGACTCTTTTCGCCTGGTTTTACAAAGCAATCCATCAATGGTTTGCGTTTAGTCATATTACCTCCATTCGCCTACATGCATAAAAAGGCGTAGATTTTAAAACTGCTCGTTTGAGCATTGGAAATATAAATCACTGAAAGGTAAATGTCAAGTGAAATCGAATTTTTTTGAAGGAGTGGGTGCCTTGAGGTTGCCCGTAGTTTTTTTGCAGGTGCTTGATAGATTCTGGCACTAAATCAATTTAAATTAATGGGGATAATTTTTTTTATCTCGTTTTGGGGCGATTTTCAGTTGTTTATTAAATTCTTTTTATGGAATGTCGCTCATTCCTGTTTAAAGATTGTTTTTAAAAGATGAAAGGGAACCCCGTAAAAGAAGTTCCCGTGTAATGTGGTCTATTTGAATTTTTTTACTCGCAGATCCATTCACATTTGTCATTGAAGCAAGCGTCATCTTTGTCGCAATTAGCCTGTGCGTTTGCATCAGAATCATTATTTATTTTTATTGGTGCGTAAGTTGCCCTATTGTCGTAAAGATATGCAAATAGCATATCGCAATTTATAGGAGCGTCTCCGAATCCGCAATAACCTACATTAAAGGAATCTCCATTCGCGCTTATATAGAATTGAATGGTTATTTTTTTAGAAAAAGAATTGTCTTTAAAACAGCTAAAGTGCGCTCCTGAGGGATTACCATAAAGGAGCAAATTGTTACAAACGCTTTCGTAAGAAATAGGAAAGCTGGGAAACTGTCTTAGATCGAAAAAAAGTTTTCCAGGAAGACCTGAGGCTTCTACGATCTTTACACCTTTGTTGGATTCAAAAGAATTCCATTGGACTTCTCCAAGGGCGCTTTCAATAGCCTTCCCGACAGTAGTCTGTTCTTGCCCCTGTAAGGTTCCGTTTTTAACCATGTCAATTTCGGAACCGCATCCACCCATAAGTGCGGCGAAAGAAAATGATAATGCCACCTTATAAATTTTATTCATAATAATATTCTCCTTGACGATTTTCCTTAAATATAAAAAGAATGTTAAAAGATTTTGGAAAAAAGTCTATTTTTGAGAAAAAAGATATTTCGAATTGAGATAGTCCTCAGAAAATGGCTGTTGAAGCCCTCTTTGCTTGAAATTTTAATGTCAATAGAGGCTTCGGCGCCAAGGCTTTACTTTGCCAAAATATATAAGCTTCTCGAAGTCACTTGTTAAGAGAATTTTGAAAAAATCTGCTAAACTTGAAATTGATGGTGGTGGGCTACATTGCTAATGATGCAATCTTGGCTTGCAGAACAAGGATTGTATTATCTCTTTTAAGTTTTATAGGCCTAATGGAACTGTTAAATATATTGACGGTAAATGTCTTGGCTTCTGTGTGAGTGAAAATGGGAAAAAGGCATTGGATTTTGTAAAAGGGCCGAATTCCTGTAAATGATTGGAGTAACTAACGAAAATTGCCCCGGATTTCTCCGGGGCAATTTAGTAGGTGGTTATTGAATGAGTTCTAGTTCACTTCTTGGAGCTTGAGCATTTTGCCGAAGAGGCCGCCTTTCGCTTTGAGTTCTGCGGGGGAGCCGGTTTCGACAACTTGACCGTTTTGCAGGACCACAACCTTGTCTGCATTGGCGATGGTGCGCATGCGGTGGGCGATGATGATGACGGTCTTGTTCTGCACGAGTTTCGAAATGCTTTGCTGAATTTTGGATTCGTTTTCGACGTCGAGGCTTGCGGTGGCTTCGTCAAGGAGCACGATGGGGGCGTCCTTGAGGATGGCGCGGGCGATGGAGATTCGCTGGCGTTCGCCACCGGAGAGCGTGTCGCCGTTTTCACCGATGACTGTGTCATAACCTTGCGGGAGCTTTTGGACAAAGTCATCGCAGTTTGCAAGTTTTGCGGCTCGCAGGATTTCTTCGTCGGTGGCGTCGCGCTTACCGATGCGAATGTTGTCGCGGATGGAGGTGTTGAACAGCACGACATCCTGGAAGACGATGGAAAAGTTTTTGAGGAGCGTTTCAGGATCGATTCTCGAAATGTCCTGACCGCCGAGCGTGATGGTGCCGTCTTGAATGTCCCAGAAGCGGGCGGCGAGCTTTGCTGCTGTTGTCTTACCGCTGCCAGACGGGCCAACGAGTGCGGTGATTTCGCCTTGCTTTGCGGTGAAAGAAGCCTTCTTCAAAACTTGCTTTTCTTCGTTGTAGTAGAAATCGACGTTTTTGAATTCAATGTCATAATCAGCGGGTTCGAACCTTGTGGAACCGCGCTGGACTTCCATATCGTCCATTTCCTTGAATCGCTTGAGACGAACATCCAAGAAGAATAGTTCCGTTATGTTGTTTAGAACGAGATAAATGGGGCTGTAAATTGTCGATGCGCAGACGATGTACACGAGGTAGTCAAATACGCTCAATTTGTCTTGTGCAAGGAGGATAGAACCGAAAATGAGAACGGAAGCAAGTCCGAGTTTCAAGAAAATCTGGGCGCCGTTCAGGATGACTCCTGACATGAATTCGCCTTTAATCTGGGAATGTTCATAGAATTTGGAGTGATCATCCAATGCTTTGCAGACGCTTTCTTCTTCGCAGTAAGACTTGATTTCTTGAATGTTTTCAAGGCTTTCCTGAATGTCTTCGGTAATGACGCGGGCGGCATTGTAGGTATGCTTGAAGTTTTTGAACTGTAATTTGCGGGACAAGTAAATGAGCAATCCTGCAAATGGTGCTACCCACAAAAGTGCTGCAGCCATCACCGGATTGTAAATGATGAGTGCGACTGCGCAGATAACGAGCATCGCGGCGACTGCAAAAATTTCAGGAACGGCGTGAGAGAAAATCATTTCAAGGGCGTTCACGTCATTCATGATGGTCGAAGTCAAGTCGGAAAGGTCCTTTTTGCCAAAGAAGGCGAGCGGGAGCTTGCGCAACTTTTCGGCGAGCGTGATGCGACGTTTTTTACATTCCGAATAGACT
>Ga0256407_10009146_pt1 | contig 14267 bp, 14 predicted proteins | sample RumenRJG_04DNA_FD_193489 | JGI IMG/M metagenome (GOLD analysis project Ga0256407, IMG submission 193489) | Bovine rumen microbial communities from Lethbridge, Alberta, Canada - RJG_04 | ecosystem: Host-associated > Mammals > Digestive system > Stomach > Rumen | place: Canada: Alberta... | reverse complement strand
TCTTTACAAAGGGAATAGATTTATATAAACTATTCCTTGCGATTTGGCGAACGTGGTGAAGTGGTTAACACATCTGGCTGTGAACCAGACATTCGTGAGTTCGATTCTCATCGTTCGCCCCATAATAGTATACATACTTTGATACAAAGTATAAGATACAAGACGTCGGCAAAACGTAGCGAAAATGGGCAGAAATGCTCATTTTTTCTTTGTTTTTAAAGGTTTTTGATGTATTTCAGCATGTTGGCATGTTTTTCCTGGCACTGTTTTCTTGCTCTTGCGTTTACCTATATGGAAACCGATGACCTATATGGAAACCGATTATTTTAGGCATGTTTAGATAGAAAGATTATTATTTTAAATAATCCCAATATGATAAAAAGGCCGATTGTGATAAGATATCATCAATAAAATGAGCAAAGAACAAAGAATCAAGATTTCACACGATAGAACCAAAATATGCAAGTACTGTATTGGTGATTTAGTTTTAGTAACGTTTCGTAAATATGGCAAGCATACGTTCATAGGAGAAGTGGAAGAAGTAGCTGAAAACATGCATGATTTAGAAGGTGTATGGATTTCAGTTCTACCTATCCAAGAATTCCATAGCGACGAAACTGCAAAAAGAATGATTCGCGACAAAATAAGATGTATGGTTCCATTAAAGGACATTAGTGATTTACCAAATTAATATGGATTATAGATTTAATAGACTTCACATTCTTAAAATTGAAGAAAACGAGTTGGATCGATTAAAACAAGTTTGTATAGAATACAACATCGAAGATAATGGTCTTATTGAAAAAGCGGTCAGTTTTCACAGGATATGGGGTATAAACGAACAAGGGCTTATTTATCTTTCGTACGGAATGGCACAAAGAGGTTTTGATTTTAATTCAATAGAAGAGCTAGAAACTTATCTGGAAAAATACGAAACAAAAAACTAATTGTTGAAACTTAAATATAGATATATTTCTAACCATCGAGTATGCTATGATATGTATAAACTTGTTAAAACTTGATTAAAGATGATAAAAGTGAGGCAGATATGACTTTTAGCGAAAAACTTATTATCGTAAGAGCAAAATTAAATTTGAGTCAAACTGATTTGGGGAGACTTTTACATGTTTCTTGTATAACCATAAGTAGATGGGAAACAAATAAGTCAAAACCAACGAAAAAGGCTATTTATGCCTTTGAGCAACTATGTAAAGAAAACAATATTTCTTTTAGTGAGGATTAGAATAATGGCCGAAAAAACATATACAGTGGTTGATTTATTTTGTGGAGCGGGCGGATTGTCTCGTGGATTTTTAGATGCTGGATTTGATGTAGTGCTTGGAGTCGACTTTGACGATGATGCATTAAAGACATTTGAAAGAAACCACGGAAATGCCGTAGCTATGAAACTCGATTTATTCAATCATGATAACATCAATAAAATTGTAAAATTCCTAGAGGATAGGAAAATAAAATTAGATGTTTTGGTCGGTGGTCCACCATGTCAAGGGTTCTCTCTTGCTGGAAAAAGAGAAGAAGATGATGAAAGAAATATTTTATATTCTGCTATGGTCAAAACCGCCAAGATTCTAAAACCAAAGGTTGTTGTTTTAGAAAATGTCCCTGGAATGTTGACTCTTTACAATGGGTTAGGGAAGAAAAGAATATTCGATGATTTTACTAAATTAGGCTATAAAATGTCTGTTAAAGTTCTTTATGCTCCAGATTATGGTGTTCCTCAAATAAGAAAGAGAGCCGTTTTTATTGGTATTTTAAATGCGGCTGTGCCATTTGATTATCCAGAGCCTTTGCTCGACAAAGACAATTATGTTACATGCGAAGAAGCTATTTCTGACTTGCCTTCTTTAGAAGGGGATTACGATTTTAAATTGGACACAGTTAGAGATTATATCTCTGCTCCAACTTCAAATTATCAAAGAGTGATGAGATTGAATTCTAGAAGGGTATATAATCATTACCCAACAAGACACGCTCAAAAAACAATTGATAATATAGCATTAATTCCTGATGGTGGTAACTACAAGGATCTCCCTCCAGAAATTGGTGGAAAGTTTAAATACCACGAATCACTCCATAGATATAACAGCAAAAAACCATCTTTAACGATTGATACTGGACACAGAACGCACTTTCATTACAAATATAATAGAATTCCTACAGTTAGAGAATGCGCGAGATTACAAAGCTTCCCTGATGATTTCATTTTTATTGGGTCTAAACAACACCAATATAAACAAGTCGGAAATGCCGTGCCACCTCTTTTAGGTAAAGCTGTAGCTTTGAGAATTAAGGAGAGACTTGATAATGAATAAAATTAGGTTTATTGATTTATTCTCTGGATGCGGTGGTCTTTTAGATGGATTTCTTCAATCTGGTATTTTTGAACACGTAGCTTCTGTTGAATGGGAAAAGGCACCAGTTAATACCCTGAGAAAAAGACTAAAAACTCGATGGGGTGTTGTTGATGCTGACGAGAGCGTTATTAGGTTCGATATGCAACGAACAGATGAACTTTTGAACGGCTTTGATGATCCAGAATATGGAAAACATGTCGGATTACTAAAATTATTAGGAAATAAAAAAGTAGATGTAGTTATTGGTGGTCCACCTTGCCAAGCTTATTCTGTTGCGGGAAGAGTTTCAGTGGATCAAAGTTTAAAACCAGATTATAGAAATTTCCTATTTGAGTATTACCTTAAGGTTGTTGAAACTTTACAACCAAAAGCTTTCATATTTGAAAATGTTCCTGGAATGTTATCTGCAATGCCAGATGGAACCCCAATTATTAATTTAATTAAAAGAGATATAGAAAATAAAGGGTTCGAGATAATTGAATCAATAGGGGACTTTGCCATTATTAATGCATCCGATTATATGGTCCCTCAAAACAGAAAAAGAGTCATTCTATTTGGGCTTAATAAGAAAGTATTTACTAATAGTAAAGAAAGACAATTGCTGATAAAGAAGTTCTATGAAGAGATTCTCCCATCATTTAAAGGAGATAGAATCCTTACTGTTGAAGATGCGATTGGTGATTTGCCACCATGCTTACCATTATGGTCCGATAAAAGACCATCTCATACAGTTCCTGTTTGTAACACTACATGGCATTATTCTAGATTTCACTCTTTGCGCGATGTGAAAATTTTCCAAATGCTCGAGAAAGATATAGAGTCTGGTGAAAACAAGTATTTAGACTCTGAAGAACTTAAAAAAATATATAATAAAGCTACTGGCGCTAATACCAATGTACATAAATATCACGTTCTTTTAAGAAACGAACCAAGCACTACAATATTGGCTCATCTTTATAAGGACGGACTAAGATTCATCCATTATGATTCCAATCAAGCAAGAACCATAACTGTTAGGGAAGCTGCAAGATTACAATCATTTGATGATGATTTTGACTTCGTTGGTAGTCAAACAGAAGCTTTTAAGATGATAGGGAATGCTGTTCCACCTAAAATGGCATTAGCCATTTCAAAGGCAGTAGCTGAAGTAATTAAGGAGGCAAAGTAATATGGCAGGAATTCCAAAAGAACACGAAACACTTTATTTTGATAAGTTGTGTCGAACTCAAAAAGGAGAGACGGTATTAAGTTTAATTCAAGCAACATACCACGCAAAAAGAAACTTACAACCAGGTCAGAACATTAGAGATGAAATAGCAAAAAGGCTAGTTCATTCTTATAACTTGTTTAGAGACAATCCAACTGGGGCAGATAATGGCGCAGGATCATATGTTGGAACACAAAAACAATTTGAAAGCCAATATACCATCGGACATGAGCTTTGCATTTGGAAGAATTCTGATTTAGATTTGACTGATTTGGCTCTTAGAGTCGCAGAAAATGAAATAACAATTAAGCAATACTTTGATGTCTTCTTCTTTAATTATTTCCAACCAGTTAGTGGTAAGGGTATACACGTACTTTATTACATTTTAGATTACATGCTTAAGCATGACACAACTTCTATCTCTAAGGACGATATCCCTACAGCCCTTGGCGTTGAATGTCCAAGAGAAATGACTAATGCTCTTTGTAATTTTCTTAATGGTACTACCTACATTAGTTATGATGACCACGAATTAAAATATGTCGGAAAAGAAGATTTAAGCGTATTTATAGAGAATTGTAATACTCGCTATATTGGCGAAAGTGGACTAGCTTTAGCAAGAAGCGAATTAGACACTGATGAAAAATATGCTACTTACATAACTTCTTCTTTTGATTCTGGTGACTTACAAATTGGCGATACTGACGCAATGCGTTTGCTCTTTGTTAATTGGTTAGAGAAACAAGGACGAGCTCAAACATATATCAAAGGTCATCTTACTCATTTGAATATGTTATCAAGAATAATAGGAAAGAATATCTATTCTATAGAAACCGTCGAAGAAGTGATGGAAATTTACGATAGAATTAAGAATGATCCAGAGCTTAAACAAAAAGACGACGCAACTCATAATCATTATTCTGCGGCAACTAAAGCCTATGCCAATTTCCTATCAGATTATTTAAGCAATGGTGGAGTTAAAGCAAGCAAGTATTCTTCAGAATGGTTCAGAGCTAAAGCTTCGGAATTTAACGAAGTTAGCAATGAAGCTGACTTAATGAGACAAAACTTCATTGAAAGATATGGTGTAGACCAACTTAATGCTAGACAAGGTGAAGAATTATTAAACTTCTTATTCTTAGGAGGTAACGAGGATAATCTTTGCCACGAGCTCGAATACGCTAAGAGAAATAGAGAATTATTCGGAAGTGTAAAAAGTGGTACTGCATTTAAATATCCATTATTTAAAAGAGATGGTGTCTGGTTTACTGGTTCCTCTAGAAAACCAAAGATATTATCTTTGGCAGAGGCTATTGTTTTAGGTACATCTGTTAGAGACCAAATAGTCAAGGCAGTTGATGAAATTAGAAATAACTTACCTATCAATTCCATCGAAGATTATCTCAATCTTTATACAAAGTTATACGCAATTATGCCTGATTTAGTGGATAGCTTGTGGATTATCAAATACTTCCACATGTTATTCCCTGAATTAATGCCAGTTTTCTACAACAAAGATTGGCAAGTAAAGGTTTTAACTGTTCTTGATATAGTTCCATCAGAAACTCTATATGGCAGATTAGGCCAAATTGCTCTTTTTGTTGTTGAATGTGGTATTTCTAACGTTATATTCGCTCAGATATTCCATAAATACTGCAGAAGCGTAGAAATAGAAGAAGAGGACGATACCGATTTTGATAATTGTGATAGAGTCACAGGCGGCACAAATATTATCCTTTATGGCGTTCCTGGTGCAGGAAAATCCTGGACAATTAAAGAGGAATATTGTGATGACGAAACTAGAATGGAAAGATTGGTCTTCCATCCAGATTACACTTATTCCGATTTTGTGGGACAAATTATGCCAGTAATCAACGATGATGGATCTGTTTCTTATGCGTTTAATCCGGGTCCTTTCACTAAATTAATGAAAAAGGCATATAACAATCCTGATGAAACCTTCTACTTAATTATTGAAGAAGTTAATAGAGGCAATGCGCCTGCTATCTTTGGCGATGTATTCCAATTATTAGATAGAAATAAAGATGGTAGTAGTGAATATGCAATTACTAACGCAGACATCGCTAAAATTGTATACGAAAAAGAAAATCACAAAGTTTCTATTCCATCAAATATGAGCATTCTTTGTACCATGAACACATCTGACCAAAATGTATTCACATTAGACACTGCTTTCCAAAGAAGATGGAACATGCGCTTAATTCAAAATAAATTCCGCGATACAGAAAGCGAGAGAAAATTTGCAGAAACAAAGATTCTTGATACCGATGTAACGTGGGAAAGATTCTTCACTGAAATCAACAAAATCATTCTTTCTAATAACATTAGAATGACATCAGCTGAAGATAAACGTTTAGGTGCTCATTTCGTCGCAATTGAAGATTTAGAATATATTAAAGGCGATGATATGCACAATAAGAAGTTCCCAGAAAAAGTACTTAAATATTTATGGGATGACGCATTCAAATTTAATAAAGAAAACATCTTTAATTTAGAGAAAGTTCAAAGCTTAGAAGATGTTATCGATTTATTTATGAAAGGCGAAGGAAACGAGAGATTTAGAGTTTTCAAAGATAACATCTTTGGAACATTAGTCCCTCCAAAACAAAGTGAATAATTATGCCTTTAGACCGTAGCCATTTTAATCTTAGGGAACATTGCCATATTAACAGCAATGAAGATGGCGATAGATTTGTTGGAATCAAAGCTGATTCTGAAAATGCTGTCGTATATTTTCCTATGGGCTACGAGCTTCCTGAATCTGATTCAGAATTAAAACTAGACATAAAAAACCTATTTACTGTATTGGCTCTCTTCACTGAAAAGAAAGATAGATTATTACATGTCGATAAGTTTACGGCTCCACAATCAGTGGATTTTCCTATCCAAGCTTACTTAAATGTAATTAATTATTATCTTGACCACAACGGAAACTACTATAGCGAGAGCGAGCCTCAATACAAAGTGGATCGTGGTGGTGGAAAGACTGACTGGGGTAGAACTGTCAAAACAGTAATGCCAATGGTTCAAGGAAAATCGTTTATTTATTTGGATCAAGTTGTTAGAACTTCCGCACCGAACTTAAATAGATTAATCACCAGAATTCATAGATATTGCGTTTATGAGAGTTTTGAAAGAATTGGATGGTTATATACCGACAATAGACCAGAGCAGCCAGATATCGCTTTTGACAAAAACACTTTTTTGGCAACTTTAAGGAGTAAAATGGGCTCAACTAATATTGATACAGATAGAAGACTATTTGAATCCATGATTGCCATGATTGAATATATGGATGACCAAACCATAGAACGTCAATTCTATTTTGGAACAGACAAGTTTGAGACTGTGTGGGAAAAATTAATAGATAAGTTCTTCGGTGAACCTAATAAAGATGAATACTTCCCACATGCAATGTGGAGATTTGGTGATGATAGAGAAAGAACTGCATCTGCACTTATTCCTGACTCAATCATGCTATATAAAGATAAATTCTATGTTCTTGATGCGAAATATTATCGTTATGGTGTTTTTCCAGAATTAGGAATTAATGGTCTTCCAAAGTCGTCTGACATCAATAAACAAATCACATATGGACAATATGTAAAGAGAGAAAAGGCCCCTGACGGAGCAGAAGTATTTAACGCCTTCATCATGCCATTCAATAGATACAAAAACTTATTTTCTATCACTGGATACTTTGGCAATGTTGCAGAAGCTGTCGGCGATTGGATTAAAAATCCAGAAAAACATGAACGTATTCAAGGCATAGTCATCGACACTCGATATCTATTAAAGAACTACGATGGACAACATGATTACGACAAATATCTATTAGCTCAAGCAATAGAAAGCGGAATAAAAGAAGAGGCCTCTTAATCGAGACCTTTTATTCTAGCTCTGTATCTATTTTGGTTGGCTCTATTCGCACATTCAGGACAGCAATATTTTTTCTTTGATGATGTTCTACTGATAATGAAGTATTTTCCACATTTAGGATTTGCACATAAACGCATCAATTCTACGTTTGGTTTCATATAGAACAACGAAAAGTATAACGCACTTAATAAGCCATCAACTCTCCAACGCGGCTCCATCAAATTCATGTCATATTCTGGGTAAATTCCATGCAAATTCCCATTAATTTCCTCAGAAACTGCAAATTTTGACATTTCTAGAATTGCTTGTTTAAATCTATAATCTTCCAATAGTTTCCAATCGACTTTCCATTTGTTTAAGAAAGAAATTTCTGTAGCGGAAGCTTCATAGAACGATCCATAGTTTTCATAGAGGTGGAATAATACCTCAATTAATAATCTTTCATTTTTTGGTGCATCTATATAGTTTACATAGGAATAATAAACCGATTTCCAAAACTCATCACTTTCTGGATCATCAACTTCGTGACGATAGGTGTCAATGTGAACTTTGTGAGTTCCGTATATGGAATCTTGGACTTCAAATTCCCAATCCTTATTATATTGTTTTGTGGCAGGGTTAACGCTATGTTCTCTGCCTTTTTTTAATATCTCTTTCAGTCTTTTGTTATCGCTGATTTTGTATGTATTCTTTCCAATATTTATTTCGATTGGTGATGCGAATAACAAATAAATGGAAGAAGCAAGCATTCTCTTATAATCTTTGCGTGTTATTTCACTTATTTGACTCATCAAGTTAACAGTAGTCTGTAGATTAGAGATTATTTTTAATAATGTCTCATCATCAATTTGATTCATTGCATCATTAAGAGGGAATAAAAAACCATTCTTTTCAAAGAATTTAGTGAAGTTGTTTATTGATGAAGAATCGATGCTAATTAATTTGCTTAAAACATTATCTTCTTCGACAGAACCAGTTTTAGGGTTGATACGTACAACACCCTTATTTGGTTGGAATGCAAATTGTATAAGTTTGGACTCATCTTTTATTACTTTAAAGATTCTTTTAATATCTGTGGGGGATTCGTTAATGGTATCAACCAAGCATACACAACTTGGGTTTTGAAAAGAAAATAGGCTTTCTTTATAAAAATTTTCATCTTTTTTCATCTTTTTTTCTCCATTATCTTTAAAAATCTTAATAGCAAAATAATTGATAAAATAATCATATCATAAATCCTATTAAAAAAATAATCTTAAAAGTTATTGAATATAGATAATACACAATAGATTTGTAAACAAAACATCTATTTAAGCGATTATAAAACAATAAAAATAATCGTTCTTTTGCCTATATTCAATTATTTTTTTGAATAATTTATATTTTTCTTAGTCGATAAAAAGACTGCTAGTTCGAGGCTATTTTGGGAGCTAAGAACTGGTGCACAGCCTCCCCAAAAGGGCTGTCTGCAATTCGTAAATTAGCGAGATAACGCTAATGAAGAAAAGTAGATAGTTTCTTTCAGGCTGCCTTCATGACTTATCTCGCAAGACAAAACACGTCAAGGAGATAAGAAAAATGAAGTCAAAAAGAGATGTTTTCACAAACATTGGTGCATACGTCATGCACAAAGGCGATAAGGTCGTTATTTACCATAAAGATACCTTATTATCTAATTCAAAAAAGAAATACGCAAAATGGGTAGCATACGAGTGCGATGCCAACGAACCATTCGTCAGTGTACTAGAGCAAGATTTAAACAACGAAAGAAATAGTGATAATGAATATAAATCACACACTGCTTTCTCGATGGATGACTATGAATTTGAAAAAGAATCAACAGCCATTCAAAGTGATGCTGTCGCTTATGTAGATACTAATGAATCTAATACTACTCTTGAGGAATATCTCAATGTTTTAACTGTTTCTCAAAGAAGAGTAGTTCAAGCAAAAATCGATAATCCTACTGCTTCGGATCGCAAGATTGCGGAGCTTTTAAACATGAATCACAGTGCAATCGCGAAAATCTTAGCTTCAGCTAAAAAAAGAATTTTAAAGAATTTTCCTAATTTTGGTGTCCAAAACTAGCCATTCATCCGTTAAGTGGTGAAAGGCAAACACGACCACCTTTCAAGGAGGTAAACGATGGAACACAAGATTAAAGTCCATCTTTCTAGAACGCCAGACCCAAATGGCGTAGTAGCGGTTAAGAAAACCAGAATTAGCAATCGTTTATTAAACAAGCTATTTGGAACCACTAGTAAAACAATCCTTGTATTGGGTGACACGGTCACAGGTGTCTCAATCTGTGATGTTGAAAATGGAGGTGCTGACAATGGCAAAGAATAAAAAAGCTGATGATGCAACTAAAAGAATCAACAAGGTTATCGAAATGGCTAATGCCATCATCGAAGAAGCGACAAAACTTCTAGAGTCGATGGAAGAACCAAAAGAAGAACCTAAAGAGGTGCTTAAGGAAACACCGCAACCAACTCTAGAAGAAGTGAGAGAGGTTCTCGCTGACTTATCAAGACGTGGTTATACCTCTAACGTCAGAATGATGTTAATCGGATTAGGCGTTTCTAAATTAAGCGAAGTTGATCCTAAGGATTATCCAGAGTTATTAGCGAAAGCCAAGGAGCTCAACGATGCCACCAAAGACTAATGGACATGCCTTGATAGGCGGATCGAATCTCGCAAGAGCAATAAACTGTAGTCCATCAATAAGACTTGGTGAAAATATCGTCGATGAGGGGAATGTTTACTCCCAGGAAGGCAGTTCTGCTCACTTATTGCTTGAGAAGAAAGTAAAAACGCACTTTGGAATCACATTTGATGAAGATACCTCTAACTTAGAGTTTTATTCAGAAGAAATGGAAGAAGCCACTGATGTCGCGTTCAATTACATCCTCGAAAAATATGAGCAACTAAAAGCCGAGGGTAAACACCCCTATATCGCTAGCGAAGTGGTAGTTGAATTCGCTGATGTTGTCCCTGAAGGGTTCGGAAGTGCTGACATTATCATCGTCTATGACGGAGGTATAATCATTAATGATTATAAACACGGGAAAGGCGTTCAAGTCAGCTGCGAACAAAATCCACAGCTAATGATATATGCATATGGTTCCTTATTAATGTTCGAACACTTGTACGACATTGAAGAGATTCATATGGCAATCATCCAACCTCGCTTAAATAACATCTCTGAATGGTCAACAACAAAAGACGAACTCGTGAAATGGGCTAACGAGGTAGTTAAACCAAAAGCCCAATTAGCCTATGAAGGTAAAGGTGAATTCAAGTGTGGTCCATGGTGTACTTTCTGCAAATGCAAAAATGAGTGCCGTCACCGCGCTGAAGAATACCTCAAACTTGAGGGCTATGCTGTTAAACCTAAAGAACTATTAACCAATGAAGAAATCGCTGAAATAGTGCTTAAAGTTGATGATTTAGTTTCCTGGGGCAACGGCATCAAAGACTTCGCTTTATCAGAAGCATTAAAGGGAGTTGTCTATCCAGGATTAAAAATAGTGGAAGGACGCTCCAATAGAAAATATCGCGATGAACAAGCTGTCATCAAGGTATTAACGGATAACGGTTTTGATCCATTCGATGAACCAAAGTTACTATCGATAACTGAACTTATCAAAAGAATCGGAAAACCAAATTATATCCAACTCGTAGATCCATTGGTCTACAAGCCTGCTGGTAAGCCAACTTTAGTTGAAGAAAGCGATAAACGACCAGCGATTAACTTAGCCAAATTAGATTTTATGGAGGAATAGCAAACTTATGGCAAAGAATAACAACCCATGTAAGGTTATTACATCAGTAGTCAGATTCAGCTACTTAAACGCAAATGAACCAAAAGCATCTGCAGAGGGTGCTACACCTAAATACTCTGTCTCATTAATCATCCCTAAAAGCGACACAGCTTTAATCGAAAAGATTCAAAAAGCAATCGAAGCCGCTTATAAAGAGGGCGAATTTAAGCTCCGTGGTAACGGTAAAACAGTCCCACCTTTAACTGGTATTAAAACTTGCTTACGCGATGGCGATGTTGACCGTAGTGAAGACCCTGCTTATAAAGATTCTTACTTTATTAACGCAAATTCCACAACCAAACCAGAAGTGGTGGACGCGGCCTTAAATCCAATCTTAGATACTAGCGAAATCTACTCTGGTATCTATGGACGTGCCAGTATCACTTTCTACGCTTTCAACAATAATGGAAACCGTGGAATTGCCTGTGGATTAAATCACTTACAAAAAATCCGTGATGGTGAACCACTCGGAAGTAAAGCAACTGCTGAAGCTGACTTCGCTGAAGATGACGATTTACTTAACTAGTAAGTCAACCTGGGGGAGTGGCGATAAAGCCACTCTCCTTTTTGGAGGTTTAGGAAATGAATATTAATAAATTAAGTATCGATATAGAAACATATTCAGAAACTTCCATTAATTCAGGGGTTTACAAATACTCCGAAGATCCACACTTTGAAATTTTGCTATTTGGCTATTCCGTCAATGATGGAGAAGTCCAAGTGGTGGATTTAGCAAAAGGTGAAGTTATTCCAGAAGATATCATTAAAGCGTTAACAAATCCAAGCGTTACCAAGTGGGCATTTAATGCTCAATTTGAAAGGATATGTTTATCGCGATATCTTGCTCTTCCTGATAATACCTACCTTAATCCTAGAGGGTGGAAATGCACCATGACATGGGCTGCAACATTATCACTTCCTTTCTCTCTTAAAAATGTCGGTACTGTATTAAATATTGACAATAAGAAACTTGATGAGGGGAAGGAATTATTACGATATTTTTGCCTTCCATGTAAGCCAACAAAGAAAAATGGTAATAGGTTAAGGAACTATTATTATCACGATCCCTACAAATGGGGTAGATTCATCTTCTATAACAAACGTGATGTTGAAGCTGAAATGGCTATCCAAGAACGCTTGGCAAAATATCCAGTACCCGACTCGATATGGGAAGAATACTGGATGTGCGAAGATATCAACGATAGGGGCGTACTCATCGATAAAGAACTCGTTAATAATGCGATTAAAATAAACGAGATTTGTCGCGAAAACTATATCAAAACCCTACAAAATATCACGAAATTAGAAAATCCAAACTCCGTATCACAATTAAAAGAATGGCTCTTGGATAATGATGTTGACGCTCCATCTTTAGGCAAAAAAGAAGTAAAAGAACTGCTCGGTAATGTAACTGATGAAGTGGTTCAAGAGGTGCTCACATTAAGACAGCTCATCTCTAAATCATCAATCAAAAAATATGAAGCGATGATTACTTCTTGTTGTAAAGACAGTAGGGTAAGGGGAATGTTTCTATTTTATGGGGCTAATCGTACTGGTAGATTCTCTTCCAAAATAGTCCAACTTCAGAATCTTCCTCAAAACCATATTGAAGATTTATCGGTCGCTAGAAGTCTAGTAAAAGACAATAATCTTGATGCGTTAGAGCTTCTATATGGCGACGTTCCTGATATCTTATCACAACTAATCCGTACCTCGTTTATTCCATCTTTGGATCATAAATTCGTTGTTAGTGATTTCTCCGCTATTGAAGCGAGAGTGATTGCCTGGCTAGCTAATGAAGATTGGCGAATAAAAGCCTTTAAAAACAATGAAGATATCTACTGTGCATCAGCTAGTCAAATGTTCCACGTTCCAGTAGTAAAACATGGAATCAATGGTGAACTAAGACAACGTGGTAAATGTGCAGAGCTTGGGCTTTCTTATGGTGGTGGCGTAGGTGCACTCATCAACATTGGTGCGTTGGATTACGGTTTAAGCGAAGATGAACTTCAACCTCTAGTGGATGCCTGGAGAAAGGCAAACCCTAATATTGTTAGTTATTGGAAACAAGTCGATACAGCAATAAAAACATCAATGAAAAACAAAGAACAAATTGTCAAATTAGGTCAATTAGAATTCGAATACAAATCAAGCACCCTCTTTATCAAACTTCCAAGTGGGAGAAAACTTGCTTATTTAAAACCTCATGTCGAGTTAGGAAAATTCACTTATTACGGCATTGGTGAGAATAAAAAGTTCACTCTTATTGAATCTTGGTCTGCAAAGGTGGTGGAAAACATCACACAGGGAATTGCTCGAGATTTACTTGTATTCGCGATGAAAAATATGAATTTACCAATCGTTATGCATATCCACGATGAAGTGGTAGTTGATGCTCCTACAAGTTTAACGGTAAAAGAAGTGGTCAATAAAATGATTACTCTTCCAAATTGGGCTAAAGGGCTAGTGTTAAATGCCGATGGATATGAATGCGATTTTTACAAAAAAGATTAATAGGAGGAAGAAACAATGTTAATCAATTTTTATGGAAGTAATGTTAGAGAAAAAGTCGATAACGTTATCTATCCAGTTGAACATGTAATTGACACCAAAAAAGAACTAGATCCTTCTATCTTCGCTTATGACTATGTTGGTTATTGTTTTTTAAACAATCGTCGACATTCTGATAACATCATCAAAAGTAATTGTTTATTGATAGACGTCGATAATGACCATAGCGAAAATCCTAGTGAATGGTTTGATAAAGATGATATCGAACACGTGCTTAGAGGTGTGCCACATGTTATCCATTACTCAAGACACCACATGCTTGATAAAAAAGTGGTGAAGAAAAACGGTACTGTCACTATTAAAGCAAGACGTCCAAAGTTCCATGTTCTTATTGCTATTAATGAAGTAACAACAAAAGAAGAACACGATTCTTTGATTGATAGATTACAA
>Ga0256407_10009140_pt1 | contig 14273 bp, 8 predicted proteins | sample RumenRJG_04DNA_FD_193489 | JGI IMG/M metagenome (GOLD analysis project Ga0256407, IMG submission 193489) | Bovine rumen microbial communities from Lethbridge, Alberta, Canada - RJG_04 | ecosystem: Host-associated > Mammals > Digestive system > Stomach > Rumen | place: Canada: Alberta | collected... | reverse complement strand
CTCACCGATACTGATATTATGTTCTGGACAAGCGTAATTCTGAGAGAATAGCATTTCCTCTCCGCCGATGATATCGACGAGTGCAAGTCCGTCAGTGAGTTTGAACACAGTTTCGAGACTGTCGGTCACACGTGACTCGATACCTTCTTTGATAACGATACGGTCAACGACTATTTCAATATTGTGCTTTTTATTCTTTTCAAGCTTGATTTCCTCAGTCAGCTCGTACATGATACCATCAACACGCACACGTACAAATCCCGAACGTCTTGCCGAGTCGAGTTCCTTTACGTACTGACCTTTTCTGTTGCGGACTATCGGTGCAAGGAGCTGAAGCTTTGTACCTTGCGGCAGAGCCATAATAGTATCGACGATCTGGTCGATACTCTGCTGTGATATTTCACGTCCGCAGATAGGGCAGTGAGGTACACCGATACGCGCATAAAGGAGTCGGAGGTAATCGTAGATTTCGGTGACTGTTCCGACAGTAGAGCGTGGATTTTTGGAGGTAGTTTTCTGGTCGATAGAAATAGCAGGAGACAGACCCTCGATACTGTCTACATCAGGTTTTTCCATCTGACCGAGGAACATTCTCGCATACGACGAAAGGCTCTCTACATAGCGGCGCTGACCGTCGGCATAGATAGTGTCGAACGCAAGCGAGGACTTTCCCGAGCCTGACAGACCGGTCATAACGATAAGCTTATCACGAGGGATTTCGAGGTCGATATTTTTGAGGTTATTGGCGCGTGCGCCCTTGATGATTATTTTATCTATCATAATTGCTCCTTGTTAAATATGGCATAACTATAGTATTATTCGCCCTGCAACTCCCTGATTTTGTCGCGTAGGAATGCGGCGTGCTCGAATTCAAGCAGTTTTGCGGCATTTTTCATTTCAGCGGTCAGTTTGTCGATGAGGTGCTGTTTTTCAGAAGACGACAGTTTCTTCTTGTTGAGCTTCTTTTCGAGTTTAGGCTTTGAGGTTATTTCGAGTACGTCACGAACGTCCTTGATTATAGTTTTAGGTACTATGCCGTGTTCTTCATTGAATCGTGTCTGTATAGCGCGGCGGCGCTCCGTTTCGGTTATAGCACGCTCCATTGAACCAGTGACGGTATCAGCATACATTATGACCTGTCCCGACGCATTACGTGCGGCACGACCGATAGTCTGTATCAGCGAGGTCTCACTTCTGAGGAAGCCTTCTTTGTCAGCATCAAGTATAGCGATAAGGCTGACTTCCGGAATATCGAGTCCTTCACGGAGGAGGTTTATACCTACGAGTACATCAAAAACTCCGTTTCGCAGGTCTTTGATCAGTTCCATACGTTCAATCGTGTCAATATCATGGTGGAGATAGCGTACCTTGACACCGAGGTTTTCATAGTAAGAACTGAGGTCCTCAGCCATTTTCTTTGTAAGAGTAGTAACAAGTACACGTTCATGTCTTTCGACTCTTGTATTGATTTCTGACAGCAGGTCATCGACTTGACCCTGAGTAGGTTTGACGATTATCTCGGGGTCAACGAGACCTGTCGGGCGTATCAGCTGTTCTACGATAGTGCTTGTTTTTTCGCGCTCTATCTGTCCCGGAGTTGCGCTTACGTATATTGCTTGATTTATATGTGCATTGAACTCGTCGAAATTGAGCGGACGGTTGTCCATAGCACTCGGCAGACGGAATCCGTAATCGACAAGAGTTTTTTTACGTGCACGGTCACCGGCATACATAGCTCTGACCTGTGGGAGAGTTACATGGCTTTCATCGACTATAAGAAGAAAATCTTCGGGGAAGTGGTCCATGAGGGTCTGAGGGGTACTTCCCGGCGGTCTGCCTGCGAGAACGCGTGAATAGTTCTCGACACCGGAGCAGTAGCCGACTTCGCGTATCATCTCCATATCATAGTGTGTACGCTGTTCGATACGCTGTGCCTCAACGAGTTTATTCTCTTTCTGGAAATAGTCAATACGTTCAGCGAGTTCGCGGTCTATTTCAGTGAGAGCGGCTTCAAGCTTGTCGTCACCGACAACGTAGTGAGATGCCGGAAAAATTGCGGCATGAGATACTATCGCCTTGACCTCGCCGGTTACGACGTTTATCTCGGAGATACGGTCTATTTCGTCTCCGAAATACTCAACTCTTACAGCGGTATCGCTTGACATAGCCGGGAATATTTCAACGACGTCTCCGCGTACACGGAAGCGATTACGTTCAAATGCGATGTCATTGCGTTCATAGCGTATACGGACGAGTTCTTCGATAAGCTGGTCACGCGGTTTTTCAGCGCCCTGACGAATCGAAACACACATGGAACGGTATTCGTCAGGACTACCGAGAGAGTAGATGCATGAGACACTCGCAACGATAATAACGTCATTCCGTTCAGCAAGAGCTGTTGTTGCGGAGTGGCGGAGCTTGTCTATCTCATCATTTATTGATGAATCCTTTTCGATATAGCTGTCGGTACTAGGTACATATGCTTCCGGCTGGTAGTAATCATAGTACGAAACAAAGTACTCAACTGCATTGTCCGGAAAGAACTCTCTGAACTCCGAACAAAGCTGTGCCGCGAGTATTTTGTTATGTGCGAGGACGAGTGTAGGCTTATTGACACGAGCGATTACATTTGCCATAGTAAATGTCTTGCCCGAACCTGTAACACCGAGGAGAATCTGTTCCTTCTCGCCGGATTCAATACCTTCTACGAGTCTGTCTATAGCCTGCGGCTGGTCACCTGCCGGAGCGTAATCAGAGTGGAGAACAAAATGGTCCATAGCAAACCTCCATTCAGAAATGAAAATATACTTCTATTATATCACAATAGTTTTAAAATAGCAAGAACAAATTTTCTATTTCATATTCTTGTGGCATAACTGGTAGAATGCGACAGCTGATGCCGCCGCAACATTAAGCGAATCAACATCATGATACATAGGTATGCACACGGTGTAGTCACAAGCGGAGATAGTTTCGGGAGTAAGACCGTCTCCCTCCGCACCAAGTACTACTGCAAGTTTTTCCTCGGAATTAAGCTTTTCGTCGTCGATGTCAACTGAATCGTCGCAGAGAGCCATTGCCGCAGTTGCAAATCCGAGTTCGCGAAGCAGGGATATATCAGCTGACTGCGAATTGAAACAGGTCCACGGCACTTGAAAAACAGTTCCCATGCTAACGCGTAAAGAGCGTCTGTAAAGAGGGTCGGAGCAGGTAGCGCTAAGAAGTACTGCGTCAATGCCGAGGGCGGCGGCTGAGCGGAAAACAGCACCGATATTTGTAGGATTGACGACGTTTTCGAGTACAGCGATACGTTTTGCATTTTTGCATAATTCGGCAGGTGAGGGGAGTTTTTTCCGGCGCATAGCACAGAGTGCACCACGAATGAGTTTGAATCCGGTAACTTCGGTAATAAGTGCACTATCTCCGGTAAAGACCGGTACATTTGCAGAGTCTATCACCTTTGAAGCCTCACCGGTAATATCGTTTCTTTCACATAGGATAGATATCGGCTCATATCCTCCGCGGAGTGCACGTTCAATAACCTTCGGACTTTCCGCGATAAAAATGCCTTCATCGGGTTCAAAATAATGAAGAAGCTGAGTTTCGTGCATCTGCCTGTATATATCTATTTCGGAGGAATTTATATCAATTTCAATTATTTCAGTCATAATCATCACCTTCCTTTGAAATTATACCATATAAGCGAAGCGTTATGGTATAATCGTCCGGTTGCAGGGAGCAGATCTCCTGATCTGCGTATCTGCAAGGATATTAAGATAAATATAATGAATGCTTTTGCATTCATTATACCATATAAGCGAAGCGTTATGGTATAATCGTCCGATTGCAGGGAGCAGATCTCCTGATCTGCGTATCTGCAAGGACATTAAGATAAATATAATGAATGCTTTTGCATTCATTATACCATATTATAGTATAAATATCAATGTCAGAATACCTTTACTCAATAAAAATTGAGTTACAGTTGAGGTAGAGTTGAGGTTAGGGGAATATAATGGCAATGTAATCTTTTAAGGAGGAAAGGAATATGCTCGAACTTAAAGGCATCAAAAAAGACTACCTTGCCGGCGAGAACACAGTTCACGCGCTGAAAGGTATCGACCTAAGCTTCAGAAAATCTGAATTTGTCGCAATACTCGGACCTTCCGGATGCGGTAAGACAACTATGCTCAATATCATAGGAGGTCTTGACCAGTACACAGAAGGAGACCTTATCATCAACGGACGCTCTACCAAGGAATACAAGGACAGAGACTGGGACGCATACAGAAACCACTCTATAGGTTTCGTTTTCCAGAGTTACAATCTTATACCTCATCAGACTGTTCTTCAGAACGTTGAGCTTGCTCTGACACTTTCAGGTGTATCAAAGAATGAACGCCGTGAGCGTGCAAAGAAAGCTCTTGAACAGGTTGGACTCGGAAATCAGTTCCACAAGCGTCCTTCAGAAATGTCGGGCGGACAGATGCAGAGAGTTGCTATTGCACGTGCTATAGTCAACGACCCTGATATTATCCTTGCTGATGAGCCTACAGGTGCACTTGATACAAAGACAAGTGAACAGGTAATGGATATACTCAAAGGTATAGCTAATGACCGCCTTGTTATAATGGTAACTCATAACCCTGAGCTTGCTGAGCAGTACGCAACACGTATCGTTCGTATGCTTGATGGTGTTATTCAGGAGGATTCCTCTCCGCTCACTGAAAAGGAAATGCAGATGGAGGAAGTCAGCGATAAGAATGCTCAGGACGAAGCTTCTTCAAACAAAAAGAAAAAGCCTTCAATGTCGTTTGTAACATCGCTCGGACTTTCAATGAAGAACCTTTTCACTAAAAAGGGAAGGACCATGCTTACATCTTTTGCCGGAAGCATCGGTATCATCGGTATCGCACTTATTTATGCCGTATCACAGGGATTCCAGAATTACATTGACGCTATTCAGGAGGAAACGCTTTCATCGTATCCGCTTTCGATTCAGCAGACGAATACTGACCTCTCCGCTATAATGGAGACATTTATGAAGCTCGGCAACGGTGAGATAGACCACGAAAAAGACGCTGTTTACAAGCGCTCAGCTGTATATGAGATAGTAAATGCGTTCAACGACAAGGAACACTCTGAAAACGACCTCAAATCGTTCAAGGCTTATATAGACGAGCAGGATTCTGATGAAGAATCAAAGCTTCATAATGCGCTCAACGGTGTACAGTACTCCTACGACTATGATATGCTTGTTTATACAAAGAATGTCGATGGAGATATCATTATTTCCGATGCTCAGCAGCTTATGACAGAGCTCATGTCAGAGAGTATGAATGTAGATATGTCTGCAATGTCAGGAGCAGGAAATGGCTCAATGATGAGCTCGATGATGGGCGACAGTATGCAGATGAAGCTCTGGCAGGAAATGCTTTCCGGAGATGACGGAAAGCTTGTAAGTCCGCTTCTTGAAAAGCAGTACGACGTTGTATACGGTTCGTGGCCAAACAGTTACGACGAGGTAGTTCTTGTCCTCGACCAAAACAACGAGCTGAACGATGTTGCACTCTACGCCCTCGGCCTTGAGAAGAAGGAAGAGATGGACAAAATCATGGGAGCTGCTATGGACGGTGAAACGAAGCTTGATTTCGAGGAAACGTCATGGAGCTATGAGGACATCTGCAATACAACCTACCGCGTTGTTCTTAATTCCGACTGCTATCAGCTTGATAATTCCACAGGAAACTACACCGACCTTCGTGAATCAGAAGCAGGTCTCTCATATCTATACGATAACGGTATAGACATCAAGGTTAGTGGTATTATCCGTCCTAATGAGGACTCAAAGGCAGCAATGCTTACAGGCTCTATTGCATATACAAAAGACCTTACAGAATACATCATCAATAATTCACATGATGCTGATGTTATAAAGGCTCAGCTTGATAATCCTGAAAAGGACGTTGTTTCGGGTCTTCCGTTCAAACCCGCCGCAGGTACACTTACAGACGAGGAAAAGGAAAAACTATTCCGTACATATATAAGCTCAATGAGCGACGCTGAAAAGACTTCAATTTATGTTCAGCTTATGTCAACTCCCGATGAAGAAATGCTCAATCAGATGACATCTGAGGCACTCAAAGATGTAAAACGTGAGGACATGGAAAAAGCCATGATTCAGATGCTTACTCAGCAGATGGGAGTGAGCGAAGAGGATATACGCGGATACCTTACCAAAATGAGCGATGATGACCTTATGGCAGCGTATACAAACGGTGTTCAGGAGCAGGTCAAGGCTCAGTACGCACAGAATGTGATGGGGCAGATAGGTACTATGAAGCCTGAAGAGATGCTTGCGGCTCTCGATATGCTCCTTGATTCACTCAATCCTAAGCAGTTTGCATATTACTATGATGAAATCGTAGAATTCTCATCCTCAACATATGAGGATAACCTCAGAAAAATGGGATATATCGACCTTGCTGAACCTTCTATGATAAACCTCTATGCAAATTCATTTGAGAATAAAGACGTCATTGAGGAAGCTATCGCTGATTACAATGAGGGCAAAGATGAACTTGCTCAGATAAAGTACACTGACTATGTCGGACTTATGATGAGCAGCATTACAACTATTATCAATGCGATAACTTACGTTCTTATAGCATTTGTAAGTATATCACTCATCGTTTCATCAATAATGATAGGTGTTATCACACTCATATCCGTTCAGGAACGTACAAAGGAGATAGGTATCCTTCGTGCTATCGGTGCATCGAAGAGAAACGTAAGCAATATGTTCAATGCAGAGACAATGCTTATCGGCTTCTCATCAGGACTTCTCGGTGTCATAGTATCATGGCTCGCTACGTTCCCTATCAACGCGGTTATCAGGGCACTTACAGATATAACAAATCTTAAAGCAGTGCTCCCTATTCCGGCAGCTTTGATACTCATAACAATAAGTGTACTTCTCACACTTATTTCAGGTATTATTCCTTCAAGAAGCGCCGCAAAGAAAGACCCTGTTGTTGCACTCAGAACTGAATAATATACAGTAAAACAGCCATAAGGAAGACATCTTCCTTATGGCTGTTTTTATAAGAGAACAATGAAGAGTGAATATCATTAATTCGCATTGACGGCTGTTATTGACTGTTGAAGACTCCTCCTGCCTGAGTTGAGTACGTGGAAGTATGCGGCGATATTGAGAAGAAGTGCGCCTGTCCAGGCAATTACTTCAGCATATGCAGTGGCTTTGAACCCTGCTGACTCTATGAACAGAGCTATCACCGATATTCTCAGTACCATTTCAAGAATTCCTGAGCACATAGGTATAAACGGAGCACCCATGCCCTGTACACCGCTTCTGAATACGAACAGAAAGTCAACAGCAAATATCATTGCACCGCATATAGGCAAAAACTGTGCAGCGAGACCTATCTGTTCATTGCCTGTCAGCATCAGTGAGGCAAGCTGTCGGGGAATAAATATCATTATTGAGCCAAATAAAGCGTAAACTGTAGCTGCGATACCGAGACATATTTTTAGACCGTCGTTAATTCTGTCATACTTTCCTGCACCGTAATTCTGACTTGTGAATGCAGACATTGTGTGTCCGGCAGTGAAGGCGGGTGACATGAATATATTGATAAATCTGCTGCAAGCGGAATATGCTGATGTATAAGCTACTCCAAGACCGTTTACAAAGTACTGTACTACCATGCAGCCAACAGCAGTAATAGAGTTCATAACAGCCATAGGTATGCCGTTTTTCAGTAATAAGATATACATTGATCGGTCGGTAGAAAAGTCTTCCTTTTTCAGCTTCATGATGTCTATGCTGCTAAGCTTTTTTATACATACGGCAGCGGAGAAACCCTGCGCTATCACAGTTGCTATAGCTGCACCCTCAACTCCGGTGTGAAGGATAAATATGCAGAATATATCGAGAAAAATATTAACGGCAGTAGATATCATTATTGCTGTAAGGGGAGTGCGGCTGTCACCGAGTGCACGCAGAAAACCGGCAGAAAGATTGTACGCGATAGCTGTAAAAAGTCCTGCGAAGATTATGTAGCCGTATTTAAGACTGTCAGCAAGTATTATTTCTGATGTATTGAGTGCTAAGAGAATAGTTTTCATGAATATGATGCTGAGTAATGTAAGTAATGCAGTGATAGATGCTGCAAGTTTTATAGATGCGGCAGCGGATTTTCTCATTGAATCGTAATCTTTTGCACCGAATGCCTGCGCTATAAGTACACAGAATCCGTTAGAAAGACCCATTGAGAATCCTACTATAAGGAAAGAAAGTGAACCCATGTTTCCGACTGCACCCAAAGCGTTGTCACCGAGTCCTTTGCCGACTATAGCAGTGTCAGCAAGCGAATACACCTGCTGAAGCGTATTTGTAAAAAGCATAGGAAAGAAGAATGAAAGAATAAGCTTTGAAACTCTTCCGTTAGTAAGGTCAGATGTTTTAGCCATATTGAAACCTCCTTTTTCGTGCACCCTTTATGTTGATATCATGATATCACAGAAATGTGAATATTTATATCAGTTGTTTTGCATTTTTTATAAATTTATGGTGTCAGAATGACAGATAAAGCAGTTCTGAACATCGGAAAAATATATATCGCTTTTTTGATTGTTTTATTGCTTTATGATTGAAAATATGGTATAATATATTTGTATGCGTACACTCAGCTCGTAAGGAGGCGATTGCCTTGAATACCAACCGTGACCTCAATTACAGGCTATATATACAGAAAGAACTCGATTTTACCCGCACAGATATTCACAGTGAGTTTGAGAAATACTACATAATAAGAAGCGGAAACGTGCAGCTTGTAAAGGAAAACTTTGCAGCAGTGCGCAATAATTTTGATAAAGGCAAGGGTCAGCTTTCGGATGACCCGCTCCGCAATAATATCTATCATCTTGTTGTATGTGCGGCAATTGTTGCACGTATTTGTGTTGACGGAGGAATGGAACATAATGTTGCTTACACACTGAGTGATATTTATATCCGGCGCGCTGATAAATGCCGCGATCCGGAGGAAGTCATTGACCTGCTTGGTGAGATGCAGGTGGACTTTGCAGAAAGAATGCGCGAAGTAAAGAAAAATGGTACTGTTTCAGTGCACGTTCGCCGTACAATAGACTATATCTACGACCACCTGCACGAAAATCTGACACTTGAAATGCTTGCAGAACGGGAAGGGCTTCATCCGAGTTCACTTTCAAAGCTTTTTGCGAAAGAAATGAGTGTAACGGTTAAAGATTACATTATTCGTGCCAAGATCACAACTGCGGAAAATATGCTTAAGTTTTCTGAGTTTTCTTTGTCTGACATCTCTCTTGCACTTGGTTTTTCATCGCAGAGTGCTTTTACAGCGACATTCAAAAGAATAACAGGGCATACTCCAAAGCAGTACAGGGGTATGTATTATTCTGAAAATATAAATCAGATTTAAATCGGGCACACCTGATTATGACATAATAATTAACAATAAACATGAGGTGAATTATTTTGGCGATTCGCGAATTCAATGACATCGACGAAAAATACTACTACGGAGGCAAACTTGGTGCAATCTATTCTCCTGAGCAGACTGAGTTCAAGGTCTGGTCACCGTGTGCCGAAAAAGTGATGCTGAATCTTTATCCTGACGGTGACGACAGCAAGGCTGTTTCATCTGTAAAGATGAAGCTGAAAGGCGGCGTATGGCGTGCGACAGTCTGTGATGACCTGAATGGTATGTATTACACATATACAGTTACAATTGATGGCGAAACGCACGAAACTATTGATATATACGCTGTTTCTGCCGGAGTCAACGGAAAGCGCGGCATGATACTTGACCTCGCTGATACTGAACCTGACGGCTGGGAGGATACTGAGCCTGTCGAGCTTGAAAAGTACACCGATGCTGTGATATATGAACTCCATGTACGCGATTTTTCAATTGATAAAAGCGGAAATTTCCGCAACAGAGGACGCTTTCTTGCTTTTACCGAAAATGATGTCACAAACATCTCAGGCGATACTATCGGACTTGATTATATTGAGTCTCTTGGAGTTACCCATATTCACCTTCTTCCTGTTTTCGACTATGCTACAGTTGACGAAAGCTCCGACGAGCCGCAGTTTAACTGGGGGTATGACCCCCTCAATTACAACGTACTTGAGGGTTCATACAGTTCAGACCCGCATAATGGAGCGGCACGAGTACGTGAATTCCGTGAACTTGTTATGGCTTGCCACAAAAAGGGTCTCGGTGTTATCATGGACGTTGTGTATAACCACACTTATTATACCGAAGAATCTGCGTTTACAAAGATTTTCCCTTATTACTATTACAGACTCTGGGAAGGAAACTATTCAAACGGTTCAGGATGCGGCAATGAATTTGCTTCTGAGCGAAAAATGGCTCGAAAGTATATCATTGACAGCCTTTGCTATTTAGCAGAAACGTATAAACTTGACGGATTCCGTTTTGACCTCATGGGTCTGCTTGATATTGATACACTTAATAAAGCAGCGGAAAAGCTGCGCCTAATAAATCCCGATATTATCCTCTACGGTGAGGGCTGGACCGGCGGAGCTTCGCCGCTTGATGAAAGTTTGCGAGCAATGAAATTCAATGTACGCCGTCTGCCTGAATTTGCTGTATTCTCTGACGAATTCCGTGACAGCGTAAAGGGAAGTGTCTTTTCTGATGAGGCACAGGGATATGTAAATGGCGGAAGTTCGTATGATAAGGCACAGCTTATTAAAGCTTCGCTGTGCGGCTGGGTAGGACATCCACAGATAATGATGGGTGCGATATGCGACTCGCCATGTCAGATAGTGAATTACGTGGAAGCACACGATAATCTCACCTTTTATGACAAGCTGCTGCTTTCTATGCGTGGGGCGCGTGATTGGGACTTTATCGCTGCTGATAAACTTGGTGCTGCACTTATATTCCTTTCGCAGGGTATACCGTTTATTGAAGCTGGTCAGGAATTTCTGCGCAGCAAGCCGTTAGTCGGAGGTGGATTTGACCACAACAGCTACCACTCTCCTGATTCAGTCAACAGTATAAAGTGGGACAGACTTACAATGTACCGCGAGCCAATGGAGTACTATAAGGGACTTATTGCCATTCGCCGGAAATTCAGTGAATTCCGAATGGGATACGCAGATGAGATAAGAACACGTATAAATTTCCACGACCTTGAGAATGGTGCATTTTCTGCAAATATCGGACAATTCATGCTTGTTGTTAATCCGCTCAGTTATGAGCTTAGAATACACGTTTTTGGCGATGTGTATGTCGATTGCAGCCGTGCATCTGACCAACCGCTTTATTCAGTAAATGGTGATGCTGTCTGCGGAAGAAGAAGCGTGCTCCTTGTAAAAATAAAATGACGTAAAAAAAGCGGAAAGGCTCGACCTTTCCGCTTTTTTTATTCACTTTCTATTAATTTGTCTATCTTTATTTACTGCATTTTGAATTAGTCTTTGCAAGGAACTTTTCTCCGAAAACCAGAAAACGCTTATGAGTTCCTTTTCCGATCAGACCGGCTTCATCGTAAGCCGAAACATCAAATGAGAACTCCCTGCCGTTGACTGCTGTCAAAACAGCTTCAGCACGCACTTTCATTCCTGCCGGAGTTGCAGATGAATGAGAGATATTGAGTTCTGTACCGACTGTAGTTTCGTCACCTTCGAGGTAATCGCTGAGAAGTCCGGCAGCAGCATTTTCCATAAGAGCCACCATTGCCGGTGTAGCGAATACATCAAGAGCACCGCTGCCCATAGTTGAAGCGAGTTTATCATTTGTTGCTGAAGTTTCAGCAGTTCCGGTTATTCCGATAGTAATATCTTTCATTATTATTCTTCTCCTTTATCAGAGTCTGTAACAGTAGCAGTGAGGACTTCCTCAGGTATAGGACACGGTGACATTACATCACCGATAACTCTGTCGTATGTAAGTACATCGAGTTCTTCGTTATCGGGGGTACCGTCATTGTAGTCGAGCGAGTAAACGGGTACTGTCTTCATAAAGCTGTCCATTTTTTCGATAAATGCGTCATGTGGAGCGTCTATGATATCGAGGAGGACATATGGCATATAGAAGAAAGATACAGGCTTTTCGGGTACACAGCTGTAGTCAGCACCATAGTTGTCCCAGATGAAGTATTCCTGTTCATAGAGGATACTGCAATTTGCTCCGGTGAGGTCGAGCTGGTTGTAAACACTTGTCTCACCGCGGAGTGAAGGGAAGTGGTCACCAACGAAGAATACAAGAGTAGGTTCGCTGGATTTCTTGAGTTTATCAAGGAATACGGTCAGACCTTCATTACTATGCTGGAGCCACTGGAGATAGTTGCCAAATTCGTCATTGGGGTCATCGCCCTGATTATAAGGCTGGTGATTCTGCATAGTAGTTGTGTGTATATATATCGGGGCGTCTGTTTCTTCGATAAGCTGGTAGAGCTGGTCGTAAACAGTTTTATCGTCAACATAGGTTCCGTAGTGTTCAACAGGAACAGTAAAATCAGTTACACCGTCGATGTCGTCGTGGAAGAGGAGCTTGTCAAATCCGAAACGCTGATACTTCTTTGATCTGCCATAGAAGGAACCGAGGAACGGATGAACGTAAGCGGTGCTGTAACCCCAGCTCTTATAATACTGTGCAAGAGCCGGTTGTTCGCGGTCTGCGAGGACACGCTGAGGCATATTCGGTGCGTTTATACCTCTTACCGGAAGTCCGAATAAAAGTTCAAATTCAGAACGTACAGTGTAGCTTGCATATGTAGGAGTAATTGCTACACCTGCGTATCCTTCCTTGCGAGCCTTATCAAATCCTTCGTAGTATTTATCGTCAACTTTAAGCTGATCGAATACACGGAAATCAGCGTAGGATTCGCTCATGATAACTACGACGTTCGGCTTTTTTCCACCGTTGAAATCTTCGGTATTGGCAACATTGAGATCAGTTATATCGTCGACGAACTCTTCTGTATAGTGTTCAGGTTCAACAAGGCGGTTAGCATAGCTTTCGGAAGCAGTTTCAAGGAGAAACGCGAGAAAACTGTTGTTGTCAAATTTTTCATTGAGAATAAATGCATTAGTTGCAGCGGTTGTATCAAGACCAAAAAACTTGTAAACAGGATTATAGAAAGCAGGGAGCATGATTATTGCAGCTCCAATTACTGTACATGATGCTGTCACAATTGCACGTCTTATTGGTATATGACGCGGAAGCTTCGGGTTAAGTTCGAAAATAAGCAGAATAAAAGCAACGACAATGATGCAGTAAATGATAAGTGCAGGAGTTATTCTGATATATGCGAACGATTTAAGGCTTTTCGCGCTTCTGATAAGCTTCATATCGGACAAGATGAGGTGGTTGCCGTTAGTGCCGTATTTGAAGAGCTCGGTGATACTCAGTGCCATGTAGACAAAACCATGTATAAGTGCGGCGATCCAGCCTTTGCGGAAAATACAGATAAGTCCGGCAAAGATAAGTTCAGCGGCTAATATATCAAAAAGGAATACACCCGGACGGCTTGCAACGAAATCGGCAAATACACCGACCTTCTTGCATTGGTTTATCTCAGCCATACAAGTGATGAAAATGGGAAATATTACCATCAACGCGAGGTTAAGCCACTTGAACTTTTCTGAATTTTTTTCACGGTGTTCGTTGTATTTTTTAATAAAGTTTGACTTTTTTTCAGCAGTATCAGCTGAAGATCTGATATCAGTCTCAGTCATTTTTGATCCTCCATAATAAATTTGTAAGTGTATGGAAAATTAGAATTGGAATAAGAATATCCCGATAATACAATTATAATATCATATAATAATAGAACTTTCAATAAAAATCAAAAAATATCATTAATCTGTCATTATTTTCGGCGTTTTAGTAATAACATACGAAAACGGCATACTGTTTATGTGCATATTCACAATATCAAATAACCATTCCGCCATTTACTGCAAGTATCTGACCGGTGATATATTCAGCGGACTGAGAACATAGAAATGCAACGGCATCGGCGATATGACGAGGTTCACCGAAAATACCGAGCGGGATCTCGTCACGGATAAGATCAAGATCCTCTTGCGAAAAACGGCTGTTCATCTCAGTCATAATGAAACCCGGCGAAACGCAGTTTACACGTATTCCTGACGGTGCCAGTTCTTTTGCAAGTGCCTTAGTAAAGCCGATCACACCTGCTTTTGCGGCTGAGTAGTCAACTTCGCATGA
>Ga0256407_10009138_pt1 | contig 14274 bp, 4 predicted proteins | sample RumenRJG_04DNA_FD_193489 | JGI IMG/M metagenome (GOLD analysis project Ga0256407, IMG submission 193489) | Bovine rumen microbial communities from Lethbridge, Alberta, Canada - RJG_04 | ecosystem: Host-associated > Mammals > Digestive system > Stomach > Rumen | place: Canada: Alberta | collected... | reverse complement strand
TTTTGATTTTTTAAATCTTTTTCTAATGAAACATTTTTTTCAATATTTTCATTTGTAGGATTATTACTATTATTATTGATATTATCATTTTGTTTTAATTTATTTGTTTTATCTTCTTTATTTAATGATTTTTTACTTTTGAATTTTTTTTGTTTTTCATTTTCATTTTTATTTTCTTTAATATTTTCTGTTTTTTTCATTAAAACATTATCTATTATTTCTTCTGATTTTTTTATATTTTCTTCTTCATTTTGTATATTATTATTAATTGAATTTTTTAAGTTTGAATTATTTAACGATATTTTACTGTTATTATTACTTAATTTACCTGAAGAATGGGATTTTTTTAAAAATGAAGAATGATGACTTTGTTTCTCATTAATTATCTTTTCTTCTTTATTTTCATTTTTATTTTTCTTTGGTTTAAATTTTTGATTTTTTTTTTCGATTTTAATTTCTTCTTTTTTTTCTTCTATTATTATTTCTTCTTTTTTTGATTCTTTTTCCTTATCAATTTTTTTTATTTCCTTCTTTGAAACTGAGGATTTTGTTTCTTTTTTCACATTATTTTTATTTGATGTTGTTTTAGTTTTATTTTTTTCTTTACTTTCTTTTTTATTAGTAGTTTTTTTTGTATCATTATTCATTTTGTTTTTTTTTAATTTTTTAAAATGATTATATATAATAAAACTCTTTATTTTATCATTTCATTAATAAAAATTAATATTTAATTCCTATAATTTTTTAACTTTTAAAATCACTTATTTTGATATTTTTATCTTTTGATAATAATTTAATTTTTTATCTTAACCAACAAAATTTAATTATACTTAAAAAACTATTTTGATTTTAAAAAATATTTAAAAAATTTTATCATAAACAATATAAAAATTCATTCCAAATTCATAATTTTTTTCAATATCTGTTAACAATAATAAAAAAATATAAAATATGTCAAACAACTGTTGTGAAGTTTGTAATAAACCTGGTAAAATTCATATTATTCCATTAACAATATTAATAATAATGATTATATTAGAAATAATATTAAGAACACATTTAGCAACATCAACAAAATCATATAAATTAATGAGAACTTATATTATAGAAGAAGGAAATTTAACTCATAATTCAGATTATTATAATAATCCTTTTAGTAATAATTATTATTTTAAAAATTTAACTTCTGATGATATTTATACAGAAAAATATGAAAAAGAATGTAAAAAAGCTTTTTTAAATAAATTTGAATTTATTCCTAATGAATGTTGTGAAATATATAAATATTGTAAAAATATTAATAATAAAGAAAAATATAAAAATGAAAGTTTAAGATTATTAATTTCAACTTCAACTGATGATGGTGGTACATCAGTTAAATTAGAAATATTTTATCAAAGATTAAAACCAATTGAAAAATTATTTATTTATTTTTCTTTTAGTTTTAGTATTCTAAATTTAATTTTTATTATATTTTTTATTATTGTAGAATGTAAAAAAAAATATGCAAAAAAAGATGAAAAATATTATATTTTATGTAATGGATTTTATTTAATTATGATTATTACTAATATAATTATTGAATTTGATATGATAATATTATTTTTATTTGAAATAATTAGTTTAAAAATATATCCTGGATTAAGAAAATATTATGAAAGAGTTACAGAAAATGCTTGTAAATCAAATAAATATTGTAAAAATGCAAAAATTCAATCGTCTATTGATTTAGTAATGTGTATTATTACTGGCATTTATATTTATTTTATTTCAAGGATTTTTAAATTATATGATCAAAATAAATTACCAGGTCAAAATATAAAAAAGAAAAATTCCAATGATGAAAATATTGATATTACACATGACAATAAGAATAATAATAATCATATTAATAATATTAATAGAGATAATTATAATAATAATAATGATAATAATAATAATAATAATTTTATTAAAATTTATAACAATAATCCAATTCATTCTGAAAATTATAATCTTAATGAAATTAATAGTGAAAATAATATGTTTAATAGAAAAAATGGAAGTTCTATTCAAGAAATTGAGTGTATTAATATTAGAAATAATTAATTATAATATAATTTATTTTTACTTTTATTAAGTATTTTAATAGTATAAAAGAAAGTTTAATTTTTAATTTCTTTTTTTTTCCAAATTTTGACTTTACCTTCATCAGATGAAGAAATAATAACATTATCATTTAATTGTAATAATGATAATATATAATTTTTATGAGCTTTAATTTTATTTGAAATACATTGAAAATTAATTAAATTCCATTGTTTAATATCTCCATCAACAGAAGATGATAATAAGGTATCATAATATAAAATTAAACAATTTACAAGAGAATTATGTGCTTTGATAATTATTTCAATTTGGTAATTTATACTACTTATAATATAAATTTCATTTTTACCTCCTACACCAATTTTATAATTTGGTAATTCAATTAAAGAATTATTATTAACACATTTTACATTTTTAATTATTTTTTCTTTTTCACCTGAATCAATATTCCAATATATTAGAATATTTTCTTCAGAAGCACTTACAGAAATTATTCTTTTATCTGATAATTGAATAATTGATTTAATTATATTAATATGTCCATCTAATTTTTTTATTAATTTAAAAGGATATTTACAATTCCAAATTTTAATTTCTTTAGAACAAGATGCAAAATTACCATCAGATAATTTAATTATTTTTGTAATAAATGACTCATGAGCATTAAAAATATTTATTAAATATGGTTCTTCTTTATTTAATATTTCCCAAATTGAAATTGATTTATTTGAACAACATAAATAATTATTTGGACTTAGTTCACATAAATAATTTATACATGATAATTGAGAATAAATTGAAACTTCTAATCTATAATTTTGAGAATTGTAAATTTGAAAATAACCTGCTGAATCACATAAAGCAAAATTTCCATTATATAATTTAATTACACAATTTACACAATCAAAACATTGAATTTCATGAATTTGTTCAAAATCATTAATTAATTTTACATTTTCACTATTAATCATTTAATTATATTAATAATAAAATTCTTAAATTATTTTTTCATTTAAATTAAAATTTAAATTAAATAAAAATTTAAAATGTATTCAAATGATAATAATTCATATATTTTATCAGAATATGAAGAAAAAGAAACTTTAGGAAAAGGAACATTTAGTGAAGTAAAATTAGGAATAAATAAAAAAACAAATGAAAAAGTTGCAATAAAAATATTAGAAAAAAATAAGATAAAATATAATGAAGATTTAACAAGATTAAAAAGAGAAATTCACATTTTAAGAACTTTTTCCCATATGAATATAATAAAAACATATGAAATAAAAGAAAATAAAAATAACTATTTTTTAATAATGGAATATTGTAATCATGGTGAATTATACAATCAAATAATCCAAAATAAAAAATTATCAGAAAAAGAAGCAAGTTATTATTATTATCAATTAATAAATGGTTTAGAATATATGCATTCAAATGGAATAGTTCATAGAGATTTAAAACCAGAAAATTTATTAATTGGAAAAGGTAATATATTAAAAATAATTGATTTTGGTTTATCTAATTTTTTCAATGAACAAAATTTATTAAAAACTCCTTGTGGAAGTCCTTGTTATGCTTCTCCTGAAATGGTATGTGGAAAAAGATATAATGGATTTTTTATTGATATATGGAGTACTGGAATTATTTTATATGGTATGTTATGTGGTTTTTTACCATTTGAAGATGAAAATAATTCAATTTTATTTAAAAAAATTGAACAATGTAATATTCAATATCCAGATTTTTTATCTAAAAATTCTAAAAGTTTAATTAAAAGTATTTTAGTTAAAGATTATAATAAAAGAATTAAAATTTCAGAAATTAAAAAACATCCTTTTTATTTAGAAGGAAAGGAATATTTTAAAAAAATTCATCCTGAATTGTTTATGGAAGAAATTATTATTCCTAATGATTTTGGAGCTGGACATTATACTGATAGAGTAACTAATTCAGATTTATTAAATGAATCTAAAAATAATATTTTAATTAAAGGGATAAATAAAAATTACAAATATAAAAAAGGAATTATTTCAAAAGCAAAGACTTTGAAAATTAATATAAATTATAATAAAATAAAAAGAAAAAATCATATATATGAAGTTCATAATAAAGATAATAAAACTTTTAATAAAGAAAATTTAATAAAAAATTTAGAAAAATTTATTCAATTTCATTCAAATTCAGAAAATGAAAATTTTAATTCTCAAATAACTAATAATATTAGAGAAACAAATAATCCTTCATATAATTATATCATGACTAATAATGAATATTCAGATAATTATATAATTGAAAATAAACAAAAAAATAAAAAATATTCAAATGATTCATTCAAGAAAAATAAAAAATCTTTTATAGATCAATCTGCATTAAGAAAAAATTATTATTTAGAACTTTCAGAAAATAAAGAAAATTCAAAATATAGATCAATAAAAAATGAAATTAAAAAATATTCAAAAATTAAAAAAAATAATATAGTATCATATAGAAATCCAACTAATTTTGAATTATATGGTACTGATATAAAAAAAAATAAAGGAAAAAAAAAATATTATAATGGATATAAATTTAATTCTGAACAAATACAAAACATTGATAATTTTTCAAATGTAAATTCATATTCAAATCATCAAAATTCATTAAATTTATCAGAAAAATTTACTTCAACTTCAGTTTATACTATGGAAAATTCTTTTAATAAAACTAGTAAAAGTAATTATAAAAATAGTAATCCTGTTTTTAATATAAATAAGTATCTTCCTAATTATTATAGAAATAATAAAAGAAATAATGTTTTTAATAAAGCAGCAATTAAATCTCATCAAAGTATTACTAGTAAAAAAATTGATAATTTATATATGAAAGATGAAAATGAAAATAATAAAAAAAAAAAATTTATAAAATCTCAAAATAATAATCTAATCAACAATCATAATAATAAAAATGAAACTCAAATTAATGATAATACAAAAAAAATATTACCTAAAAATATTTTAATAAATTTAAATAAAAATAAAATATTTAGATTTAATAAAAATAAAAAAAATATAGGAAATATAATTCAAAGAAGAAAAACTGAAAATTATCATTCCCCAATTTTAAATATAAGAAATAAAAATAATTATTTAAATACTGAAGTTATTAATGTTCAAAATAAAAAAAAAAAATTAACTTCTCAAATAAATCTATCAAAAATACTATATAAGAATAGAATTAAAAAAACAAATAGTGCATTAATGACAAATCCAAAATTTAATGATACAAATTTTCTAGTAAAAAATTTGAAACATCAAATTCTAGGTAATAAAAAACAAAAAATAAGAAAAGAAAAACTTAATTTAAATATTTAATTTATATTTTATTTAATTCTATTTAAAGAATCGAAAATTAGTTATTTATTTTCAAAAAAATAAATATATTGAAAAATATATTTAATAAATCATTTTTAATATTAACTTTGGTTAACTCCTTAAAAATAAATGATTTTATGTTAAAAAATTGGTATAAAATAGATTATAAGTGTATAAACAATTGTTTTATATCTATCTTTTTTATCTAAAATATAATCATTTGATTAAAATATTTTTTTCATTAGTATATATAAATTTTTAATTCATTAATGTTTTTTTACTTAGTTTAATTTATTTAAAAATTGGCTTTTTACTAAAATAATTTTTTTATAATCATTATTTTTATTTTTTTTATTTGAAAACTTTATATGTTTTATACAAAAATTTTATTTATATTTTTTTTTAAATTTAAATATAATTAATTTTTCAAAAAAAATTTATTTTCTAAAAATAAAAAGGAAAAAAAAAATGTATATTTTATTCCTAATATTTTTTATACAAATACAATCATCCTATAATAAAAAAATTTTAAATCAAGAAGGAGATTTTTTATATGGAGCATATAAAGAAATTCCAAACATAGACAAATTAAAATTTTTAATGGGTGCAAACACAAACACAGCAGAAGATAATTGGGACACTCAAAAAATAACAAAACTAGCATATAAAGCAGGTTTAAAATCCCAAAGAAAAGAATTTTCTGAAGAATTATTATTAAAAAAAGGATATGATAGTGAAATTCAAAATTTAAACTATGCATCAAATTTAGGTCAAATAGATTTAATAGGATATATAACAACACCATCAAAAAATCATTCATCACATCAAACAGACAATAAAAGATATCCACCAAATAATTTATATACAGATATTTTTATAATAGAAGATAATATTAAAAAAATAAACCCACAAAATTATTGGGCTAATCACGTTTATCAAACAGTAAATAAATACCAATATTATATTAAAATATGGGAAATTTGGAATGAACCAGATTTTACAAGGAATTTAAATTATATTAAAAATTGGGAAAATCGACCTCCTTTAAAAAGCGAATTAATAAATTGGCATGGTACAATATATCAATTTATAAGATTATTAAGAATATCATATGAAGTAATTAAATTTATTGATAAAGATGCTTTTGTTTCAATTGGTGGTATTACTCAACCTTATTTTTTTCAATGGATATTAAAAAAAACTGATGAACCAGAAGAAGGTAAAATTACAAAAGAATATCCTCATTTAGGAGGAGCATATTTTGATTGTGTTTCCTTTCATGAATATCCACATGAAAATATAACTGATATTCAAACTAAAGAAATTTTATATAAAATTGGAAGTGATTCTCTTATTAATAAATTTATTACTGCTAAAAAAAATTTAGAATATTATTTAAATCAATTTCAATTTGATGGAATCACTTATCCTAAAAAATTATTTGTTAATAGTGCTACAGGAGTTGCTAGTATTTCTATTGATGATTTAATTGGTAATGAAATTACTAGACAAAATTTTATGTTAAAATTACCTTTTTATTGTATGGAAAATGATATTAGACAAGTTCATTTTGAAAGTGTTATTGATAAAAATTTACATAATATTTATAGTAAAATGGGAGATTATGATAATGTTCCTAGTCAAATTTTAGATAATGCTAATATGAAAAATTCTACTAAAGCAAGATTAACTTTAGGGAAAATTAATATTGAAAAATTGAGATTTGAAAAAAAAAAAACTGAGGAATTGAGAAAAAAAATTCCAATTAATGTTTATGGGATTGTTTTAAGTGCTTATTTTGTTAGGGAAAATGAAGAAGAATTTTATAATTATGTTTATGCTTTGTGGTTAAAATGTGAAGATGGAGAAAAAGATTCTATTGAATCAGTTTCATTTGAATTAGATTTTAATACTACTATGATTAATTATTTAGGAAATAAAAATTCTATTGGCAAAAAAATTCAAGCTACTGTTTCTGGGACTCCGATTTTTTTAGCAAAGGGAAATTTAATTAAAAATAATTTTTTTATTTTATATTTATTTTTATTAATTTTATTATAAAAATAGTAAATTGAAATATAAACTATTATTTATAAAAAATAATTATTTTTATTATTTCAAACTAAATAAGTTAAAATGTATAATTTAAAAATTAAATAATATTATTTCTCAATAATTTAATACAATTATCTTTTGAAACAAATAAAAATCCATTTGAAATTTCTAATTTAATATGATTTTTACTATCTGATTTACTAAAAGGTTGAATTTTTTCAATTAACAAAGGATTAGTTTTATTAGTTAAATCCCAAATTTTAACAAAATTATCTTTCCCATAAGTAACAAGAAAATTTTCTCTTTCACTTAATTTAATACTTTTAATTTCTTCATCATGAGCTTGAAAATCTTTTAAAATTTCATTTCTTTTTCTAACATCAACAAAAGAAATCATACCAGGTTTATCATTAACAACAATAAAACTAGCATCACTTGATATAGGTAAAATAATATTTCCTCCAATATAAACTTCATTAATTTTACTTTGTTTAGAAGGGAGTAAAAAATCATATAAAATTGTTTTATGTCTATGATCTTTTTTATTAGTTGTAGCTGCAATAATTCCAGTATTATTAAGGTAGCAAATATCTTTAGTTGGTATAAAATCATTTTTTAAAATAATATTTTTAGGTAATTTAGCACATTTATAATGTTCAAATCCCCAATTGTAAATATTACCTTCTTGATCAACTGCAATAAATTCATTTCCATAAGGAGAAAATTTTATTCTTGATATATTATGTGTTGATTTTGAATCTCTTTTTTCTATTATGAATTCATCAATTGATTTTGTATTATTTGAATCAAATGACCAAAGAGATAAAATTCCCTTTTCTGTTGATGTTAAATATAAAGGCAATTGAGGATGAGATTCTATTACTTTACAATAATTTGATGTGTTGAAATCATTTAATGATATATCTTCTAAATAGTTTGAACTTGGTATTTCATTAAAAATTTCTGGAGGTAATGAAGTTGATAATGGGAATTGTACTAATTTTTTTCTTGGTTCAGTTATTTCATGAGTTATTATTGATATTAATTCATTATAATTGTTTTTTAATAAATTTTCTGCTAAATTTGAATAATTGTGATTAAAACTTTTTTTATATACTTCATCCCAATTATCAGGATTATTTTCTGTTAAATTATAAAAATTATCACTTCTTGATCTTACTAATAAACTATTTAATAAATTTATTCTCCTATGACCTGATGATAATATTGATACTGCAATATTACTTATATCACATTTGTTAATACAAAAATCTTGAATTATTACATTTTCATTAAATTTAGCAATTTCATATCCATTTGCAAATACTTCATTAACAATATTTATACTTGCTTTAGTATATGAACTTTCTGGCATATAATTTTCATTTTCATTTTCCTCAAGTGAAGTATTTATTATTACATCATCATCATTATTATCATTTGTATCAAATTGTTTTCTTTCATATTTTATTCTTTTACAAAGAAAACTAATAAATTTGACTATTATATTATTCAATTTAAATAAATGCTCAAATATTGCTAATTTTTCTGGATTAGGGAAAGTTAATTGAATATCTATTACTTTAAATTTATCATATGTATTATTTAAATCTTTTTTTGCATATATTGTTTTTAATTCATCATGGATTTTATAAATTAAATTTGATTTCATATAAATTTTAATATATGTTTCTAAATTTGATTCAAAATTAGATATGTAATTACTCATTAAAGATGATAAATATTGTGCAAATTTAAATTCTTCATCGAAGTGTAAATCTTTATTTTTTACAATCGGCGAACCAATTAATTCAGAAAGGGAAATTTTATAAATTATTTTATGTTTTTCTAATAATTTATAAAATTGATTAATAACTCCTAAATTAAGAAATTGAATATAAAATGAAATTCCATCATCTCTTTTTAATTTTTTATCTCCTTTAATTTCTTTAGTAATTCTCGCTTTAATTTGAGCAATATATCCATTAATAGTATCTAAATTATCTAATGCTTTTTGAAAAGTCATTTTTTTAATATTTTGATAATCAATAATAAAAACTTGTAAAATTTGATAAATTTCAGTTATATGATAATATTTTAAAATAATTTTGGAAACAAAAACTAAATAAATATACATCATGAATATTATTCTAAAAATATATAGTTTCATTTCTGCTTCTTCAATATTATTATTTTCATTTTCCTTTTCTGAAGACTTTGACCCAACATCTAAAGATATAAAATGTAGAATTATTTGAACAATAAAATAATGAATTTGAACTAATTTATCTAAAATTTTATTTATTTTTCTTAAATTAATATTTTCAAAAAAATTAAAATTAATCAAAACATATAAATTCTTATTCATTAATCTCTCAGTAAAATTAGTTAAACTAATTAAAGTTTCTCTAATAGAATTACTTTTAGTAGAACTTATTTGTGCATTTTGATATTCATCTAATAAAATATATTCATAATTAACTTGTTGATAAAATTTACTTTTATTTAATATTCCATGTTGTTCCATATAACCAAATAAATTATCAATTATAGAAAAATATTTATCAACTTCATTTTTTTGAAAAGAATATAAAGTATCTAAAACAACTCTATCACATATTAAACTTTTCAACATTTCTTTTATATTTGGAATTAATTGTTGATATGAATTATTATGTTTTTGTTTATATAAACCTAATAAAGGAGCAAAAATTGCTCCTCTTTTTGCAGCATTAATTAAACATAATTCAATTAAATTATTATAATTTATATCAACTTTTTTTAATTTTATTGAATTATCATTATTAATATTACTATTACTATTTTGAGTATTAGATTTAACATTTGTTTCTTCTTCTTCTTCTTCTTCATTTCCATTCATATTATCCATATCCCACATATCTTCAAAATTTGTATTTTCAACATTTTGAATTTTATTTTGTGATTCTTCATATTTTATTAAATAAACTTTTTCTAAACTTTTAGCAAATAATAATATTTTATAATCAAAAACATTTAATCCAAAAATACTTTGAATAATATCTAAATGAGATTTATAATCATCAAAATTATCAGAAATTTCTTTAATATTATTAAAAAAATACTCATTATCATAATTTAAAATATATTCTAATGCTAAATCAATTTTTTCTTGTCCTAAATAACCATAAGTAACTAAATAAGGATCTCTAATAACAGTTCCAAAATTAATAAAAAAATCTTGATATAATTTATCAAGAGAATAAAATTTTTTCCAATTATCATTTCCATATTTAGAATTTACTAATCTAAGAAGACAAATTGTTAAATTTATATCTTTCATTTTTTCTAAAGTCATATCTAAAGCAGATCTAATATCATCAGCAAGTAAATAAAAATATGCAGCATAAATATATTTTTTTTTATTCATTAATGTATCTGCATTTTCTTTTGCAATTTTTCTATTTTTTTTATTTGAAAAATCTCTCATAACAAATTTTTTTATTTTCTCATTTTGTGGTTCTCTATCATAATAATCTAAAATTAAATTTTGTTTATCTGCAAGATATAAATATAAAGCAATATGTTCAGTATGATTTTTTTCTTGAGTTTTATTTTCATTTTTTTGAGCATCTTCTCTAACAACTCTTTTATATTCATTTCTAGCAACATTTTCTAATAATTCTTTTAATTTAATATCACTTTTAATCCACATTGGTACATTAAATAATGTCATTGTTTTCCAATTTATATTTTGAATTTTATTACTACAAATAAAATTTAATATATCTTGTTGATTATTTATTAAATATATCCAACATAAATCTGCTGAAGATAATTTAAAAGTTCCATTTTCAAATTCTTTTTTTTTCATTGATACTTTTAACATAAAATATTTTGTAAAATTATCAATATTTCTTGTATTTTCATTTGAAATTAAATCATATGTGTATTTCATATGATTTAAATTTGATGATTCTGAACACCAAATTTTAATTGGATTTTCATTTTGATTATCTAATTCTGATTTGAATTGTAATGGTGAAAATAAAAGAGGATTTTTATTTTTATCTGTAAAAACTTCATCATTATGTTTTACTCCACTTAGAGAATTATAATCATTTTCAAAAACAATTTTTTTAATATACTCAAAGGAATTTACTTCAAGGAAATTTGGAATTAATTTTGAATTTTTATATATATTTGTAAAATTGATTTTGTATTTATTATATAGATTACAAAAAATATTTAATATCATTTTTATTATATTTTCATTATCTGTAAGAAAATAATCTAAAAATGTCTCATTATCAAAAATTGAATTTGAATTTGCATTTAATAAAATTAATTCTTGTTGAGTTGAATTAAATAATAATTTTTGGTTTATTTTACTTACAAAAGATAAATGTTCAATTTGAGATTCATTAAATATAATCATATCATTTTCTAAACTTAATTTTGAGAATGAATTTGAAACATTAAAAAAATGTTTAAATTCAAATAAAAATGATTCATTTGAATTTTTATTTCTTGGAATTCTAATTAATCTAATATTTTTAGATGAAATTAAAATTAACATAACATAAATTCCACATTGAATTAAATCAATAACTGAATCTTTTTCTAAATTTCCATTTCCATCATCTTGTATATAATCATTTCTTATTCTATAAAACATTCTATTCAAAACATCATATGAATTAATATAATTACTAGTAATGAATATTATATAATTATTAAAATATATTTTTTTAAATAATAATTTTTGAAAAATTACAGTTTGAAAAAGTGTTTTTATAATTCCATCTTTATCTAAACTATTAATACTTACTAAATTTGTTTTATCATCAGAATGGAAAAAATAAATTTTATTTTCAAAAAAAATAAATTCTTGTTCAATCCATTTTTTTTCATCTCTTTCAATTCTTTCATATAATATTTTCCAATTTAAATTAAATTCACTTTTATATTCATTTTCACCTTTTTCTTCATTTATTATTTTTAATGAACAATCCATTAATGAATAATCAGTTTTAATTAGTAAACCTGTTTCAATATTTTCTTTTGTTCTTAATTTATGAGCAACTGTTATATTTGCATAAATTTGAGAATCTAAAAAAATATTTTTTATTTTTGGAACTTTTTCACCAAAAAATTGAATTAAATCTATTAATATAAAATCTTTTTTTAATATTGAATTAGAAATAAAATTTAATTTTTTATCAAATTTTTTTGAATAAATATTTATAATTCCAATCATTTGATTTCCTTTAAATTCATATGTAAATAATATAAAATCTGAATTTTTAATCCAATGAATATTATTAATAATACAATTTTCAAAAATAATAGTTTTTGAAAATTCTAATTTTGAATTAATAATAATAATTAATGAATCATAATTAAAATGTTGTAAAATAAAAGTTTTTCTATTTTTAATATTATATTCAGCACTTATAATATTTTTATATAAAGTATAAGCTTTCTTAGATTCACTTAAATAAATTATTGAATCATTATTTAATGGTTCATTAAAATTATATCCATTATAACTTTTCTCTCCTTTAACAATAAATTTTCTTATATTCATATATTTATCCATAAAAAAAGCAGAATATTTCCTATCAAAAGTTTTTGTAACTTTTAATAAAGTAAAAGAAGAATTATAATTTTCATCAAGTTGTAATTTAATAATTTTATCTAATGAAGGATTATTAAAAGGTAATGATTGTAATCCATTAATTTGATATAAAATTACATTTTCTTGAAAATTAAAAATAATATAATCTGATGAAATTGTTTTTAAATTATATTCATTATAATTTAAAAAAGTATTAAATTCATCTTTACTTAAAGTATTTTTATTTTTAGTTTCATTCCATTTATCCATTGAAATAATTCCAGATTGAAATCCTTCAATTTTTTCTGGATTATCATTTTTAAAAATAGGATTTTCATTATCATAAATTAAACTAAATGAAAGATATGGAAAATCACTTATTTCAGTTTGATTAGATAAATTAATATAAAGTAAAATTATTAAATTAGGAATTAAATCATATGTTTCTTCATTTAATTCAAAAACTTTTCTCAAAATTAAAAAATTTAATCCTGTTGTTGTTACAAAATAAATTGAACAATCTTGATAATCAATATACATTGATAAACTTTTTTGATATTCTTTCATTAAAACAATATCTTCTCTTAATGATATAATTGATTCTTTATATTCATTTGAATTTTCATCAAATGAATTTCTACATTTATAAATTAAAGATAATTTATCATTATTATATTTACACATTAAAATATTTTTTGTATCATATGTAATTAAAAAGAATTCTAAAGGAAAAAGTTCTTTTTCTTTTGGATAAAATTTAATTTCTAAATCTAAAGCTTTAATCATATTTAAATTCATATCAAATAATTTAATAACTCTATGTTTATTAATAGTTGCAATTACGTCACCTAAAGTTGAAACAGATAATTCTTGAATATTTTCTACATTTACTGATTTTTCTAAAGCAAATTTAATTTTTAAATCATAATCAGAAACATTTGAACAAGTTAATTTATATATTTCTATACATGATTGAGTACATAATATTAATGATGAATCTTTAGGAGATACTATAAAATCAATTATTAATTCATTATGATAAAAGGAATATATATGAACAAGTTTTATTGGTTCTAAAACAAGAATTGAATTTTTATTTTTGATGAATATAAAGTTGTGATTTCTATTTAATGTTCTGAATCTTATTATTGAGTCATAATATTGGATTTTATAATTTGT
>Ga0256407_10009137_pt1 | contig 14277 bp, 17 predicted proteins | sample RumenRJG_04DNA_FD_193489 | JGI IMG/M metagenome (GOLD analysis project Ga0256407, IMG submission 193489) | Bovine rumen microbial communities from Lethbridge, Alberta, Canada - RJG_04 | ecosystem: Host-associated > Mammals > Digestive system > Stomach > Rumen | place: Canada: Alberta... | reverse complement strand
ATCTTGCTTCTTATGCTATCCCGCCGCAGTTGCCAAATCTTGTAAACTACAAGTTTATAGGTAAAAATCCGATAAAAATTGAAGATGCAAAAGATGTCAGAACAATGAGTTCTTTCCCTGCCAATTTCTCGCGTATAAATGTTGCGTTGTTGGTTCAGCGGAATTGGAATCCGCCTTTAAAAGAGGATAGTTCGGTTCATATCAGGTATGAATTGAATGAAAAAGGTAATGTCATAAACGCACAGGTTGTAAGTTCAAACGGCTCTAAAGAAGCCGCTGAGGCGGCTTTAAATGCTATCTGGAGTATAAAAGGCGTAAAAGTACCGGTCAGGCATGTTACAGGATTAAATTATTGGTTCTATGTCGAACCGTACAGATGGTAAGGTTATTATAAAATGCAGAGTGTTTTAAAAGTTGTTAAACTTGTTAATATGAAATTATTTTATTATTATAATTTTTAATAACAGTATGGAAATAAGGGAAATATAAAATGCGTGTATTACCAATATGTCAGCATAATCAAAGTTTTGGTATGAATTTTAAACTATCAAAAAAGACAATTAATGCTTTGGAAGTTTCAACCGGGCTTACTTATGAAGAAATGACGACCTTACCTGTGGATGTAACAACTAAATTGATGAAAGAATGCGGGACATTGAAAGAACCGAGTAAAATAAAATCGTGGTTTACGCAGAAATATAAAGAATTAGGTGAAAAATTTGGTCTGTTAGAAAAACAAATTAATATATATACAGATATTGATTAAGTAAAAAGCTTATAGGTTGGGCATACCTGCCCAACAGTAACTTTAGCTGTTTTTATATTTTACTTGAAACTTGAGCTGACAACTTTCAATTATCCAATATTCATTCGCTTTGATATTTGAATAATCCCTCGCAATAACTTTTTCGTGGTGTCGTCTTGCTCTTTTGATTTCTTCTGCTGAATATTCTTTTTTTAATAATCTATCAAAAGTCTTATCGCATGGAAAGTTCGCAGTTTTTATTTTATCTTTTTGTTTTGCATAATTAAGGGTTTGCATCCAACAATCAATTGCTGATGGTGCTGCAGGTTTCATATAAAAGTTTTTATAATACTCATAATATTCAGGTTTTACACGGTATTCCTCTTCCTTAAAACCTTTCTTCGATAAAAGTGCATCTTCGCCGAACTGTTCATATTTAACCCTAGCTTTGCATAAAGCAGAATAACTTGATTTTTTATCAGGGTGTTTTTCGTTCCAATCTTTTAGAAATTCAACGATTTCTTTATGCTTCATCCCTTCTGTCTTTTCTATTAACTCAACATATTTTTTAGCTTGTTTCTTTGCCCATGCCGGAGATTCCTTATAGAATTTAGAATGTTGCACATTTATTTTTATGCCGTTGTATCTGTTTTTGGCAGCTTCCGGAAGTGAATCAAGGTTTATTAAATAGTTTTTATATTTACCTTTCTTATCATAAGTACAAGAATATTCACCGCGTTTACATTTGCGTCTGACAGTTTCTTTGACTTCACCTGTTAGATTACAAACTTCATCCATACTCAGCCAAATAATTTCTGCCATTCTTACTCCTTTAAAATCCTAATTTTAGGGTATTTTAGAGTATATCACTAAGCCCGACAACAAGATATTACCCAACCGGCTATATATCATTTAACAAATGAACACACTTAGACACAGAACTTAAAAGTTTAATATCATTTAGTTTGAGAGTGAATTATCAAAGAGTTTTGAAATTTATATCATTGATTTTTGAAGTTTTTCCGACTTTTTGTTTAACAGTTTGAGAACATTCTCATTTTGTGTCCGAGAATTATCAAACTAAGTGTCTATGTACAATTTCCGTCCTAATAACCGGACATTCCGGACTTTTCAAAACCCCGACTCTCAAACTGAGGGAAGCGGGTAAAACTCAAACACAAAGCCAGACATGGCGATTAAGAAAAGCAAAAATTAATTTCAAAAGTGTCCGAAAAACCATAGTTTGAAAGGTGCAATTATCCGTTCAAAATATAGTTACGTATAAACTGCACCTTACAAACTAATGGTGCTATTAATTTATTCCTAAATTACTTTTGTAAAAGCTTTCGATTTTATCAAACGGAATTGCGTTTTTATCTCCGCCGTCATACAAATCTACGTGGTTTGCACCTTTTATTATCAACAGTTCTTTATTGTCGCCTTTTAGCTTTTTAAAAGCATCTTCGCCAAAATATCTTGAGTGGGCTTTTTCTCCATGCACAACCAAAACAGCACTTCTGATTTCAGGTGAATATTGCAAAATCGGCTGATTTATTAAAGACAATGAAGATGTCATATTCCATTTGCCGTTTGAATTGATTGAGCGAGCGTGAAATCCTCTTTTCGTCTTATAATATCCCCAATAATCTTTTACAAACTGAGGTTCATTACCTGTCAATTCCTCAGGCAGTCCGTCTGCTCCAAGGTATTTACCCATTTTAAAATCTTGTGTTCTTTGTTTGTTTAATGCCTGTTTCATCTCATATCTTGCATTTTCATCAACCGAATCATTATATCCTTTTGCAGATACTCTTGTCATATCATACATTGTAACAGCAGTTGTTGCCTTAATTCTTGTATCAATCGCTGCGGCATTTATTGCAAAGCCGCCAAATCCACAAATTTTCAAAATGCCTATTTTATCAGAATCTACGTTTTTATAGTTGCTCAGAAAATCAACCGCAGCTGAAAAATCCTCGGTATTTATATCAGGACTTGCAACATTTCTTGGCGATCCTGAGCTTTCTCCTGTATAACTCGGGTCAAAGGCTAAAGTTACAAATCCGCGTTGCGCCAAAGTTAGAGCATACAATCCCGATGATTGTTCTTTAACTGCTCCAAAAGGTCCTGAGATTGCAATCGCAGGCAGTCTGTCATTTTTCATCATTGTCTTTGGAGTGTATAAATCTCCGACAAGTGTGATTCCAAATCTGTTTTTAAATGAAACTTTTTGCACATCTACTTTATCAGATTTTGCAAAGACCTTATCCCATTTATTATTTAAGCATTTTGCGCTGCTAATTAAGTTCCAGCCTGTTAAAATGAGTAAAGCCGTACTCAATAATAATATCTTTTTAAGCATATTTAATTTCCTCCCTATTGCTTCTTAAAAGCGGCTTTTGCGCAGCCGCAAATCGTGCCATAGCGTAATACATCATCCCGCCCATGGCTTCTCCTGTCGCAAGCTGTGCAATTTGTTTTTCTAACTCGGTTCCTTTTGTTTGTCCGTAAATACTCATCTTCTCTCCTTATTTTTCATATTAACAGCTTAATATAAACATACACAGGTCTCAATGTGGATTTATATCAGAATATAGCGCAAATTCCAAACAACAGCGAAAATCCTATAAGCATCATTACCGGAGTATCCATCGAATGAGGAGCAAAAGCCTCAGATAATGTCATTACAGGCGGGAATAATATAATTGCCGCCCAAAACTCTTTTGCATTTGCAAACTGATCTTTGAAGATTATCAAAAATACAAGTGCAGCAATATATACACACGCACTTCCCGCATAAGATCTTACATATCTGTTTTTTTAATTCCATGACGGCACAACATTCCGCCGCCTAATGCTAATATCATCATTACAAGCAGTTTTATGCCTGATCTCAAGAAAAACCCTTTTGCCTCAAAAAGGCTCGGATCAAAAATTATGGTCGCACACAGCAGAATTGTAAATAAAACAATCCACAGTATTAAAAATGCCAAGTCAAACGTCTGTGTCCATTTTTTGTCATAATTTCCCGCAGAATCTCCAGGCATTAATATATTATTTTGCATAAAACATCCTTATTAATTTAATATCTGAACTTTATTATAATATAATATAAACTTTTCTCACGGATGTAAATATTTTACAATGCAACAATACATTTGAACCTGCGTCTTAACTCCGGTGTTAATACATTTTTGCATAATGTTTTTTATATATTTGTTTTTATAATCAGGTTTATGGTATTCAAAATAAAATCCGTCTAAATATGCTCTTACAACGTCATCGCATGCACTCTCGCCAAAATCTCCCGCAAATTTATCCACGCTTTTAATTGTGTCAAATTTAATATTGCGCAGCGCTTCTTTAATTTTATTATGTTTTGATTTTATAATTGATAATTTTTTATCTGACATATAAAATTTCACATATCCTGACTTTTCGGTTAAATAAAGATAGTTTTTCGACTCAGCCAGCGGATTTAAGCTTTCGATGTATCCGAGCGGATATACAAAACCGTTTTGCGCAAAATAATAAAACAAACCGTGATATGCAGAATTATCTTTTGTAACCTTATCTGTAATAATTAAAATACGATTTTTGATTTGTTAATTTTTACTGTTGTGTAATAGTAATCTTTCGGATATTCGCTCAGAATAACAGAATAATCAAAATAATCTTTTTGAGGATTATATTTATCTTTAAGCGGAATTTTGTTTTCCTGCGCAAAGACACCAAAATTTACAAAAAGCAGCAAAAATAATCCAAGAGTAAATACTTTTTTCATAATTTATCGCCGATAAAACTTTTAGATTTCGTTTAAAAATTTCATGAAATTTTGCTTATTTTCCAAAGCTGTTGTTGTCGGTCTGCCTAAATCATCTCTTGCTCCGATTGTAGCTTTAATTTCCAAGAAACATAATTCACGTTTTTCTTTTATAATATCTAATTCTTTATCCAGAGCATCAAAATTATCGACACATGCGGTGTATTTGTAACCGCAGGCTTTTGCAATTTGGCATAAGTTTATTTTTGATGCAACGGTTGGCATTCCGCCGACAGTTTCGTGAGCACCGTTATTTATCACGATATGTGCAAAATTTTCGGGTGAATTTGCTCCGATAACCGCCATTGAACCCATATGCATCAGCATCGCACCATCACCGTCAATACACCATATTTTTTGTTCGGGTTTTTGAAAGGCAATGCCGAGCGCAATTGATGATGAATGACCCATTGAACCAACCGTTAAAAAATCATATTTGTGAGATTGATTATTTCTTTCTCTAATTTCAAAAAGTTCACGGCTCGCTTTGCCGGTAGTTGAAACAATCGGAGCTTCTTTTGTTACCGATACAATATGTTCAATTATATCTTCCCGCTTCATAGTGTTGTTGTTTGAATACACAACCTTTTCATCATAAGATAATGCACCTTTTTTAACAACAAAAGCAACACTTTTGCCTGATGATAATATTTTATTAAAATTATCCATAACATTTTTAATTTCATCTTCTGTGGTTTCTTTTGTAATTACAAAAGCTTCAATATCCATATCTTCAAGCAATTTTAATGTCACTTTGCCCTGATATATGTGCTGAGGCTCATCATGCACATCAGGTTCTCCGCGCCATCCTATTATAAAAATTTCAGGAATTGCATAAACTTCCGGACTTAATAACGAAGCAACCGGATTTATAATATTCCCTTCTCCGCTGTTTTGCATATATACAACGGGAATTTTCCCTGTCGCAAGATGATATCCTGCAGCAATAGCGGAGCAATTACCTTCATTTGCAGCAATAATATGATGCTGCGAATTTGTGCCATAGTTATTTATAAGCCAATTGCAAAGCGGTTTTAGCTGAGAATCAGGAACTCCTGTATAAAAATCAGCGCCAATTATATCAATTAAATGTTCTACTTTCATTTTTCACCTTCTCATTTACTGAATTTAATTCTTCTACTGTGTCAATTTCGGTTATTTGTTCGGAATTGACAGGATTTATACGTAATTTTAATTTATCCAAATTGTTGTTTACAACATCATCCCAAAACATAGTTTCGTAACCTGCTTTATTATACTGATTTTCAATTGCATCAGCCAAAATTTTGCCATCCTGCAATGTAAAGTAGGATAAACCTACCATATTGTAGCAATTTGTTCCGAATTTTCCGACTCTTTTTATATAATCCTGAGTGTCCAATTCAAACACCCAATCATCAGAAGCCCCTTCGACATATTTCCCGAAATAGCAGGAAAACTTTGGCGTTGTTTTAAAGATATCCGAATCTGAAATATACAAATCTGCCTCACATATATAGCAATCAGATTCTCTCAGCTTATTTTGGGCATAATATATTGAAGAAATATTATTAATCGTATTATAATCAGGGTTTTTAATAATCTCGATATTTGTATATTTCGATTTCAGGTAATCAAATTGTTCTCCCAAATATCCTACAACAATATATATTTTATTGATATTAACCTTTTGTAACGCCTCAATAACCGTTTCAATCATCGGTTTGTCTCCGATTTTTATTAACGGTTTAGGTGTTGTATCGGTCAGCGGGCGCATCCTTGTGCCGAGTCCTGATGCCATAAGTATTGCGTTAGTCATGATTTGTCACCTATATTTGGTCTATAAGTCTGTCATCGACTTCTTTTGCTCTGTGATATTTCAAAATATCTTTTGCTGTATCTTCCATTGCAGGGAAAGCGCTTCTTGTTAATTGGTTTGCATATATTACAATATTAACCCCGTGAGAAGCCAATTCAGCCTCTGTTATTGTGTTAAAAGATGACGGAACAACAACAATCGGAGTTGTTGTATTTTCCTGTCTGAATTTATCACAAAATTCTAAAATTTCTGCAGGATCTTTTTTACGTGAATGTATCATTATTCCGTCAGCACCTGCTTTTACAAAGGCTCTTGCTCTTGTCAGCGCATCTTCCATACCCTGCTCAAGAATAAGACTTTCAATTCTTGCAATAACCATAAAATCATCCGTAATTTGAACTTTTTTGGCGGTTGCAATTTTTTCGCAAAAATGCTCGATTGTATCCTGAGTTTGTTTTACTTCTGTACCAAACAAGGAATTCTTTTTTAATCCGATTTTATCTTCAATTATTACTGCGGAAACACCCATTCTTTCAAGTGTTCTTACGGTATAGACAAAATGTTCGATAAGTCCGCCGGTATCACCGTCAAATATTATAGGCTTTGTTGTTACTTCCATTACATCCGATATTGTTCTGAAGCGGGAAGTCATATCAACAAGTTCGATATCAGGTTTTCCTTTTGCAGTCGAATCACAAAGTGATGATATCCACATTGCATCAAATTGGTCAATTTCACCGTTATTTTCAACTATTGTCTTTTCGGCAATTAATCCTGTTAAACCCGAATGTACTTCTATTGTTTTTACGACATCACGCAGATTTATAAGCTCACGAAGTCGTTTTCTTCTGTATTCGGGCATCCCGCGTCTTAATTCATATTTTTCATCAAGCAGATTGATTCCTTCTGTTTTTGTATAAGGAACATCTATAACCTGTCCGCCCGTTTTTTCCATAAGCTCAACAACATTATCACGAATAGTTTTCATAGGGCCTGTCAGCCAGTTATCTCCGTGAATTATATAATCAGGCTTAATTTCTTCTACGATTTTATCATATCTGATGTCTTCCTGTACCACTACTTTGGAGACACCTTTGATGTTTTTTACCAAATCAAACCTTTCCTCAAAAGATATTGTAGGAAATTTATTAAAACGAATCATAGCCTTATCGCTTAAAACTCCGACAATAACTTCGCCGTACTTTTGAGCTTCTTTAATTATATTTAGATGACCGTCATGTATAAAATCCGTACAAAAACAAGTATAAATTTTTTTCATCTGATTCCCCTTTATTTTTTATAAACAACCGGTATTGCCACATTGTAATGTTCTAATGCCTGTTTAAACACTACAAAGAAATCTTCGATATCCTTAACATCAATTGCTCCTAATGAACATAATCTGAAAGTATTTGTCGTTGAAATTTTTCCCGGATATATCGTAAATCCTCTTTCATAGCAATAATCATGAACTTTTTTAAAATCCCAATTCTTATCATCAGGATAAATCGCAGATACAACCAAACCTGCCTGCCATTCTTTCTTTATTACATTTTTAAAGCCTAATTCATCAAGTCCCTTATGTATTGCTTCAAAGGTTCTCAAATGTCTTTGCCATTTTGCCTGTTCCCCTTCTTCAAAATATTCTTTTAATGCCTGAACGGCTGAATATACTGTCTGGACAGGCGGTGTAAAGTGCATTTCGCCTGTTTTTTCAAAATATTCATATTGCAAATATAAATTACAATAATATGAACGTTTCGGATAATCTTTTGATTTTTCAATAATTTCCCTGTTACCGATAATAAATGATAAGCCTGCCATAGCCATAAGACCTTTTTGAGCTGACGCCATACAAAAATCTATATTATCCGCGTCCATATCAATAGGTCGCATTGCAAGAGTTGATGTTGTATCAACTACAAAAACAGCACCATATTTGTGTGCTAACTCTCCGATTTTTTCTATCGGATTTAAAATTCCTGTTCCTGTTTCATTGTGAGTCGTATAAACAAGTGCGATATCCTTGTTTTCCTTTAAAGTTTTTTCAACAAGCTCCAAATCAGGCAGCTTATCTACATCAAATTTCAAATTTATATGATTTAATCCGTAATATTCACAAATTTCAACAGCACGAGAGCTGTATGCACCGTTATTTATAACCAAAACTTTTTTGCCTGCGGGAAGTAATGAATTTAAACAAATATCAATATTTATTGTTCCCGAACCGCAAAATAATACGGAGGTATATTTATCCGGTGAAGCATGTACAACCTTTAACAAATCTTTGCGAAAAGTTCGCATAATAGATGCAAATTCTTCTTCTCTTGGGCAAATATCAGGTACTACCTGAGCAAATTTAACACTGTCGGTTGTGGTTGCCGGCCCCGGATTTAATAACACATTTCGTTTAACTTTTTCCATATATAAATTTCCTTATAATCTGTCTTTAACATCTGAAATAAAATCGTCCAAAATTTTTGCATCTTCGCCCTGAAAACCCTCGGAATTTGTATGCCGCGGATAACAATCTTCAGGCAGGGCTCATATAATCCCCGTATAATTGGGTTAAAAATTCGTGCATCTGATTAGAGCATGCCATTTTGTAACCTTCATATTCAATTGTTCCTAACGGAAAAATTGTTTCATAATCGTACAAATACACTTTTTCAATATGCGGAGCATCCATGCTGAAAACTAATGACGGATGTTCTTCCGACTTTGGCACATTGCCTTTTAAAATAAAATTATCTCTTATCTTCAAAAATCTTTTTATCATTTTGTCGGGAAAATGTATGTATATCGGAGATAAAAGGCTAAACCACGGCTTGTGTACACGCATATACTTCTTTATCTCATAAGTTATTTTTACTTTTTCATCAAAAGTTGTTTTTTTATAGTAATAATCATACGGAAAAACTTCTATTTCTATATTTTCAAGAACTTTATGCTTAATCTTCAGGTAACATTTATTTTTTTCGTTATTGCGAAAATCTACAAATATATCATCGTGATTGGGAATACCATCTTTAAAAAGTGCTATGAATTTGTCATAATCCTCACGTAACATTCCCAAATCAACGTCATCATCCCAAGGAATAAAGCCCTTATGCCTGAAAGCTCCCAAAGCATTACCGCAATCAAGCCAATATTTAAGTCCGTTTTGCTCACACAATTCACTGAAAATATGAGTTATTTTTAAATTGGCAAGCTGAGTTTTTCTTAATGCGCCTGTTGCTCGTGGAATTTCCGTTATCGGGCAATCATATTTATAAAATTGTTTTGCGGAATTTTTTACCCACGGCTTCATAAATTGTATTTTTAAACCTAAAATATAGATAATTATTCTGTTTGAACTTTTCCAGTCTAATGAAAAAATCTTTTTAAATACATCTTTTTTCATATATGCTCTCAAAAAATTAAATTCCTAATCTGCTTTTATGATACATCAAGAACGCTCAAATGTAAATTGAAATAAGGTAATTATATAGAATTTATCACTAAAATACCTTTAAAATTAACTATACTGTCATCCTGAACTTGTTTCAGGATCTGTCGTTTAATCAAAATGAACAGACCCTGAAATAAATTCAGGGTGACATTTCCCACTGTCTTTTATTGTAACTCATATACCTTTTCATAAAATAAAATTATAAAAATTCCTAAAATTTATCAGCCAAATCCGAAATATAATCATCTATTAATTGTCCCATTTTTCCTTCAAACGCTCCTGTGCTTACATGACGTGAATAGCAATCCTGCGGCAAAACCATGTAATCACCGTATATTTGAGTCAGAAACTCATGTATCTTATTCGGGCAGCTTAATTCATATCCCTCATAATTGATTGTACTCAGCGGAAAAATTATATCATAATCATATAAATACGGATTTATCGAATGCGGATAATCAATTCCGAATATAATTGACGGTTGATTTTGCGGATTGGCAACATTGCCTTTTAATATAACTTCATCTCTGAACTTAAAAATACGCTTTCTCATCAAATCCGGACAATGCAGATAAATTGGTTGTAAAAGTTTGAAGAAAAATCTTTTTTGGTATAAAGTTCTGTTAATTTCACTTGTTATTTCAAGTTTTTCTTGTGCAGTAGTCTGTTTATAAAAATAATCATACGGGAAAATGTCTATGGCGATATTGGTAAGAGTTTTGTGTTTAATCTTTAAAAAACACTTGTTCCTTCCGTTATTGTCAAAATCAAGATACAATTCGTCATGATTTGGGATTCCGTCTTTATAAAGTTCAATAAATTTTTCATAATCATCTCTCATCATACCCAAATCAATATCGTCATCCCACGGGATGTAACCTTTGTGTCTGACTGCGCCTAAAGCATTTCCGTAATCAAGCCAATATTTAAGTCCGTTTTCTTCGCATAATTTTTTAAAAATAAGAGTTATTTTAAGATTAGCAAGCTGAATTTTTCGCAAAACCCCTTCAGCTTTTGGAATTTCGGTTATCGGACAATTAAATTCCGAATATTTGGCAGCGGAATTTTTGACATTTGGTTTCAAAAATCTTATCCTTATTCCGAGTATATAGATAATAATTCTGTTTGTACTTTTCCAATCGACAGAAAAAATATATTTTAAAAAGTTCCCCTTCATAGCTCTCTGCTTCAAATAGTGTACATATGTTCCTTTCGAGATGATACAATAAACCGTTATTAATGTAAACTTATTTGTGCAAAAAGTTTTATGTAAAATTATCGACTGTTATTTTTAATGTGCTTTAATTTTTTTATGCAGACATTTATCTTTGGTATTTTAATTTTAATAGTCGGTTATATTTTTATTCAAAATATATTAACAATCTGTTCTCGCCTGACGACAGAGAAACTCCTGCTATAAAGGATTATGACGGGGTTGATTTTGTACCGATTTCTAAAAACAGAAATTCTCTTATTCACCTGCTGAATATTGCAGGCATGGGACCTATAATTGGCGCAGTTCAGGGGATTTTGTTCGGGTCTGTTGCATTTATTTTAATACCGGTGGGATGTGTTTTTGCAGGAGCTGTTCATGACTATTTTGCTGGGATGCTTTCCATGCGCAATGACGGTGCGCAAATAACAGGGCTTATTAACAAATATCTCGGACGTGGTGCATTTAAAATCTTTATGGTTATTGTATCGGTAATGTTGCTTTTACTTGCAACAGTTTTTGTTTATACTTCAGGCGATTTATTTGTTGAAAGATTTTTTGGTATAAAAGATTTTGCCATATCTAATCCGATAGTCTTAGCTGCTTATTTGGTAATCTTGTTATATTTTATTGTTGCAACATTATTTCCGATAGATAAAATTATCGGTAAATTTTACCCGATTCTCGGCTTGACGTTAATTCTCGGAACAGGCTTGGTACTTGCAGGATTTTTTATAAAGGGTGTTAATTTACAAAACTTCGACTTAGCAAATTATAATTTGCATCCAAATCATTTGCCGCTTCTTCCAATGTTTTTTATGACGGTAAGCTGCGGACTTTTATCAGGGTTTCACTCAACTCAGGCAACAATCTCAACTTCCGATTTTGGGAATGGGCGGAATTTCAAATTGGCAGGATGCTGTTCAGTATATTGCAGCAGGTTCTGATGTTGTACAAATATGTACTGAGGTGAACGGATACGGTATTATTGATAAGCTAAAATCAGGTCTGCTTAATTATCTTGAAGAAAAAAATATGAATTCCTTATCCGATTTAAAAAATATCGTAATAAATAAAATAGTACCTCACAAAGATTTGAATATAAACTATCAGATGAAACCGCAAATAGATACTGACAAATGTGTTTTGTGCCGGGGTGAAGTCGAAACAGGCGAGTTTTCTTTTGGATATTGGGGACGCGACGATGCAGAATTTTTATAAACATTTTCGGCAAATGATTTATGAACGGCAATTGAACGCCCTTAAAACACACTTTGAACAAAAACCGAAAACTGCCAAGATGCGGAGATTTTACGATATACCTGTTTATTTTTATCTGTATGACGGCGAACTTTTTGTAGTCGATAAACCGCTAAAAACAAAACGAAAGAAGCTGCCGCACACAAAAGAAGAATCTATGCGGGTAAAAGTTCTTTACTCCCGCCTCCGCCGCTCAATAAACCACTCCCAAATGAAACAAAACCTCGCACAACATGTGGCTGAGCATATTTTGAGGTATGGGAAAGATTTTAAATGTTCATTACATAATATCTTTTAGTGTCTTGTTACATTTTTTTCGTTTTTCAGCTCCTCCAGGACAATCATGTCCAAAGATCTTGCACGAAGCATCATCGGGAGGATTTTTTAATGGTTGGAATTCAATACAATGTTCCCACTCACATATAAAGCCTTGCTTTTCATAATCCTGATTTTCCTTAAAATCAGGAGCGTAACCAATAGGGAAACTATATATTAATCTTTCTGCAAGTTCAATGATTTGTTTTGCATCATCATACGAAATATTTTTGCCATGAATTACTTTATTTGCAACATTTATTATTTCTTCAAGTGCGTCTACTTGATATTGTTTTATTATCCCATTTTCTTCTAACGCTTTTATAACCGCTTTTAATGAATACTTATTACTAGCATCTATAGCTAAATTTTCGCAAAAGTTTCTTAATGACTTTTCAAAGCCTATTCTCAAAGATGCAATAGCCAATGTAGGGTCTTTTTCTAATAGTTCTTGGCTCTGTTCGACTATATATGACATAGGATGCTGAAAATTTGTACTATCTTTGTCTTTATCGGAAGATTCTTCTTCTAATGCTTTATTAGTAAGTTGTTCTATCTTTTCAATTGATTTTCTGAAATAAAATTTATTTCCAAATATATTTAGAGATTCTATATATTTTGAAATAAAGGGAATTGTTAAGAAAATAGTTAATACAAAAGTATATTTATCAATTGATATGACATTAAAAATTGATAAAAATAGGATTAGAATAAATAAAGCAAATGAAGAATAACTAATTATTTTTTCCATGCAAAAATATTAACATAAAAATGAATTGCACAGAAATATATTCATAATAATACAAAGCATTTCCGACTAGCTTCCGAGTTCTGGAGTAGGTAATTTCAAAACGGACATTTTGTCCGGAAAGTGTCATCGGGGAATGTAGCGATATATAGATTATAGCGATTTGGGTGGATTTATTGTGGAAAGTTACCGCCAAATAAGTGACAATAAAGTGACTTTCTGAGTAGTTTCAGTCAACCACTCGGAAGATGATGTAATTCAAACATAAAGCCGAAAGGTGGCAGAAAAATATTTTTTCAAATGTCCCATTAAAACCCAGAGAGTATCATGAGTATCTATATACACAAACTCTTAAAACTGCCTGGGTTGTCTTGCTGCGCTCGCATTAAACGTGCCTACGTGTTTTGCTTCAAAGAACTCCGTTCTTTTTGCAAAAACACTTCGCACTCTGCTCGCTTGCGCTGAACCCGAACCTGTGAAGTCTTAAAATACTTGCTATGTCACTATTCATCTTAACTCTCTTTTTTAACAAGTCAAGTCTATCAAGCAATAATATTGCACATTTCAGACATATTTTTTAACATGAGCTGAAAACGAACCGATGACAAAATTTTAATTCGAAATTCGTTTAATATGGAGTGTAACTCCGGATTAAACGAAAACAGATTTTTTTTACAGACTTTTACTTAATTAATACGCTTGGGTTGGATATTCGGTTTGTTTCATATGTATTTTATATTGGTAAAATGAAAATAAAAGGTGTTGTATATCAAGGTAAACATACTCCAATTATTGATTTAGAAACTTTTAATCGTGTACAAAAATGTTTAATGACAGTAAATCAAGAAGTCACGATATAGAATTTGCATATTCAGGATTAATTAAATGTGGTCATTGTGGCTGTCAATTAACAGCAGAACTCAA